>Ga0153949_1000172_pt1 | contig 21312 bp, 27 predicted proteins | sample TSNJ033MetaG_FD_104705 | JGI IMG/M metagenome (GOLD analysis project Ga0153949, IMG submission 104705) | Attine ant fungus gardens microbial communities from New Jersey, USA - TSNJ033 MetaG | ecosystem: Host-associated > Fungi > Mycelium > Unclassified | place: USA: New Jersey, Wharton State... | reverse complement strand
TTGATCTTTGGAAATTGTGCTATCAGCTCCAGTAAACGATTTGCGTTGTTGACGGGACGTCTGTGACCAACTTCAACATTGGTGATGTAGGATAAGGATCATATGAGAATCTCACTCGTCATCCCCGGTTCCATGTTTCACGAGAAACGATTTCCATGTTGATGCAAAACCCTCGTAAAATCCAAGTTCCTCCCAGATCTCATACCCTTTCTCACGTCCGAGGGAGCGCCCTTCGATAAGACCGTGTGTACGACCGTGATCATATCCATCTCGATACCCGGATTCGTAAAAACTGGAAATGAATCAGACACTTTAGGAGTACATATCGAACAAAAGATGCAACGAACTTTTGCTCAACGTGGACCAGCGATTCGAGGTCAAAGCTTTCAGCCATTCTTATGTCACCGTCTGACAAGAGCTAAGACGAAGTCACGAAATAACGGCAAATGCCGTAAGTATTCTTGGCTGTAACCGAGTGCACCAACGGAATGCGCGATGCTCATAAGTGTTCTCATTCAAACTACACTTGGACACTCGTCCAAGGCTGGCGTTCGGTTTTATGCAGGTTCCTTACTATCGATACATGTTTAGCGCAAGTCTCAAATTCTAGGAGCTTGATAACAGCAACAGCGTTGTCTGTGGACGTGATACAAGGGTCGACCCTGAATTGTGACAAATGCTGTCGTCAGGGTGGATGGAACACAATCACACAGTGCAGGTCCAATAGTTAAGCGACGGGCGTCGATATGAATTACCCACGCAACATCTTTAGTCAATCCGCGGTATTTATTTTGGTCGATGGTTGTGCTAGATCTCGCTTTGACAGACAGGGTTTCAATAAGATTCTATAGAGGCTCTCGAGATACAGGTAGCGGCATAGTCCCACTTAAGCAACTAGTCCACCATAGTATGGCCAATGTCAACCTCACCACCTCCAGTTTCCCAAATTACACTCTGTTGAAGGGAGCCGACACATGCGGTACTCGCTTCCAGTCTGAGGTACCTTCGCAGTTAATAGGTGGAGTCGCTGTTATACTAGACCATCATTCCAGTCAGTTTGTCGTCTGCAGTATAAAAGGACTGCCTACGTCAGTTGTCAATATAGTGTTGACCGCTGAGGTGAGACTTATCCCAGTTCTCCTGCATATCATGTATCTCAGTTCTAGACTTACATTGTAAAGGTAGTCAGTCGTCAATTGCTGAGACCTACACTGTAAAACACTCTCTTTGAAGTTGCTTGTCAGAGCTTTCAGTTACGATAATAATGCAGTGACTGTACTGTAAACTAAGAGCCTAGAAGGTATCACCTCAGGTTGTGTGTTGACCCCTTGATGTTATTCAAGTCCATCCCACTAGACTTCCAAGCTATTTCCGTTTTAGTCGAACGTGAGTTCAAAGCACGTGATTTAACGCGATGACTCCCCTGGCTGTTAGGGGTTAAGAGCAGATGACTCGGACAATGCTCGCCAAAAACGTTTGTTACCGAGGTTGTTGAGCGTTACTTCGCTGCATATGACTCACTGTCAAGCTGTGTGTGGCCTGTCCGAGAGATAGGAATGCCTATAAATGACGCGAGATAAGATAAGTAGAAGGAACCCGCTCGGTCATTCAGTCAGACTACTCCTTTAGTATATCAGGTAATTCGCTGGCACTCTGCCCTTTTCACTAAACCACCATCACCGCTTGACTTTCGACTATAATGCCTCTCCCGCGAAAGTTGTACAAGACTTTGTCTCAGTGTTCCGCTAGCTCACCCGTCACCACCTCGATCGACGAGAACGGAAGGACGTGGTTGGCGACATCGCCAACACTTCCAACACAGAAGAGCACCTTTGGAAAGGATACAAGAGCATACGAGTACGAACGGCAGCGAATCAAGAAAGCTGCCGACTTCGTCAAGATGCGTTCCCGGAAAGCTCGGGGGACCGAGTGGACGGGAAACAAAGGCCACCCAAGTTCAGCATCTGTGGCAAGTGCAGCGCTGTCTGAGAAAGGGAGACAACTCCAGGAAGAGGAAGACGAGAATGATGATCTAGAGGGGTTGGTCCTCTTTGACAGCCGCCAGGAGAACACGGACGTTATGCCGTTTGTGACGGAACCCTCTCCCCATCCATATCGCTATGAGGTCAGACTGGCGGACTTTGTTCGGATGGGGAAACCGCGGAAGCCTAAAGGTTAGTGTTATGGATAGTGTACCGTGGTCGAGAGCTCATCGTGTCGTAAAGGGGATGGAGACTTTGAAGTCATACCTCATATTCGTTCAGTTATTGTCCTGGATGACAATACTCCCGACGGGTTCGGCGAAGATGAACCATGGGAGTATGTCTTGAACCCGGACAGCGAGCCCAATAAAGGATTGTCTTATGCTCAGGCGGCCGCCCTTTCCAGGTGATGATTGCCCCGATCCGGACGGTTGCAGCTCTTTGATTTGCTTTGAATATTTATAACTATGGATTGTAATCATTTCTTTACCGGACCATAAAGAAAGGCCTATTTTCGCTGTGGTTTGAAACAGATACTTACGATACAAATATGTCATAGTCTAGGTTTTGTGGCAGACAGTCGACTTTAGTTGTTGTTATTTATCTTCGGAAATGTTGTGCAGCCTTTAGTGATGCTCCAGTTGCAATGTAGAGAGGTACAAAACGGAGAGAGAAACAAATTGATGGGCGCCTAATTAGTAATATGATTCCCATCCTATTCAAGAACTGGCTTCGCTGATCACCTTCCAGGCTGCGTCGACGCAGATCATCGATGATGTGGTATTGCTATGAGCAGAGCGTTGTGTTTAGACAAGGGATATCAGGATATTATCTCTAAATTTGATACAAGGGATTATTGCATTAGCAAAAGTGTTGAAGTCTATTAGCCGCTCATGGGATCATCTTCATCCCCCTGATTTATCTCGTCAAATACTAAGCTACCTTGCTGCATCTTCAGCCATTCTACACTCCTCTTCTCATCCATAAAATAACTGTACGCTCTTCTCAGATCGTCTAATTCTACCTTTTCTACTTTGCGCTTTCGCGCGAGGATCTGCGCAGTTGAGATGATATTGAGTGCATAGCGCAGTGTCGTCTGTTGAGCCATGGTTGTTAACACCGCTGTAGCTTCTGCCGTGAGTTGGGTGTCCTCTTCTTGGCAGCGAATCTCAACAATTTGTTGAATTTCTTCAGCTGTGTAAGGTTTTGTGCTAACGATCAGGACCCGATCAAGGAGGTCGACTGGAAGACCGTGTGGGCTCCGGAATTTTGTGCCTCTAATCCTGGACATGCCACGGTTAGAGGCCATGATCACCAGAGGGGCGAGTTCGTTTTCAAGGGCACGATTCAAAAATGAGAAGCATTCAATGTCCAGCATGTGCACTTCATCGATAAAAAGGACCTTCCAATTTGTGAGCTTGACCACACAGAAGACAATGACAGAAACATACGCCTGGAATAATCTCAGCTTTTCCTTCTTCTCGCCACTCTGCCACCTTGGTGTTTATTTGGTTTCGAAGCTCAGGTTTGATTTCACCGGTATCACCAGCAAAGAGGGCGAGGAAACCCTGAGTCCGACTGTTGATAACGTCGATTTCGTGAAGAGATACGGTATGTACGACTTCTTTTCGCTTTTGGATTTCACCCTCTGGACATTGAACAAATTTGGTCTGATAAATTTTGAGTCTCAAATGATTCGACGACCGTCACAAGAGAGCTCACATCTGCTCCCATAGCATCATAGTCCCTTGATCTCGCGAAGGAACGCCCAAGTTTTGAGATTTTGCCAGATGTCTTGTCAATTGCAACCACGTCTCCCGCGAGAACTTTTTCTTTTGTCAAAGCATCGATCATTTTTGTTCCAAGATCATATATTGTTTCCATGTCAGTTGTCTTGACTGTGAGTTTTCCTGTTTTTGTAGCCTGTGATAGGATTTAGAGAGCCAGGAAATGAAGTGTACACGGGGCCGTACTCCAGTCAAACTCCGGTCAATCTGAATCTCGACGACTTCCCCCTCAATCAACTCGGTCTCTTCTTTTATTCGGACACCAATACTCCGCCGGAAGGCCTGGGTCAAAGCTTCTGTTTTGGACATCGAGAGGGAGAAAACCTCGCTTGCAGCGATCGTTGTAAAGGGAACGTCTGAGCCCAGTGACTGGGCCATACCTACGAAAAGTACTTTAACAGAAGCACATGAATCGAAGAGCATTGTATCCACCCATGGCAATGGCAGTCTTTCCAGTCGACGGTGGCCCAGCAAAGAGGATGGCACGACCAGCGATCCGCCCCTCTTGCACCATTTTGAGGATCATACCAGCCGCTTTGCGTGCTTTACCCTGGCCAACGAGACCTTGAGAGTTCGTCCGTGGCTCCAGTCTATCGTCGAGCCCCAGACCGCGGATATGAGAGTGTGCGCCTGGAACCTGATGAGCTACCACCGTCTAGTATGAGAGATGTGATCTGTCTACCGATGCGCTCCATTTTAGAGATATCTCGAAGTTCTGATGTTCCTGTAGTGATTTGCATCGCCTACGCTATGAGAACCAGAGGTCAGAAATTCAGAGGCTCACCATTTTTGTGTGATCTCCAAAATAGGGAGAGTAGCTTGGACGCGTCGTATTTGACAGGGGCGTGAGAACCAAATACGCCCGCGTCGAATTTGTTTTCCGGCCCGAAATCTTCATGCTGGCCTCATTCCGGGGCAACTTTCGCTGCTCTTATGCCTCTTTTTCTCGTTCCACATCTTTCTCACTATGTACCTCCAAGTCGCGCTCATATGCTTCGGAAACTTGGAAAAATCCAGTAAACTCAGAGGCCAAGGCTGCATTTATGCGAACGGAAACTCTCTTCAAAACTTATAAACCCATTACACCCGGTATCCGTCATCTCAAGCGCCCACTCAATCCTCACATTTGGGAGGGTAGGCCTGTTCGGCTTCTCACTTTTGCCCGCAGGAAGAGAGGTGGTCGGAATTCCCAGGGTGTTATTACTGTCCGACATCGAGGTGGAGGCCACAGGCAGCGTATTCGCATTGTCGACTTCCACAGGAAGGAGCCCGGTATTCACGACGTTGTACGCATCGAATATGACCCTGGACGTTCAGCTCACATCGCACTCGTGTGCAACCGAAACCCGAGTGCAGAAGGGATGAAAAAGTGGAGTTATATTTTGGCTACAGAGGGAATGAGGGCAGGTGACCAGGTGCAGAGCTTCAGACAGGGTATCCCGCGGGGCTTCATTCCTGGCTTTGACGATGCATTCAAGGAAGGGAAAGAAGACTCGTCAGGCTCTTCATCACAGACCCTCGCACTCGGTCTGTTGCGGACTCTCACACTCAAACCTGGCAATGTTTTACCGCTCAGACTCATTCCTCCTGGCACAATCATTCACAACATCTCACTGAAAATAGAAGGACCTGGCATCCTTGTTCGTTCTGCTGGTTCCTATGGACAGATCATTGCTCATGAAGAGGGGGGCCGATACGTCCAAGTGCAGTTACAAAGTGGTGAAGTTCGGAAGGTGTTGAAGAACTGCTGTGCTACCATCGGTAAGGTCAGCAATACTCTTTGGAAGAATAGGATTCTGGGGAAAGCTGGTCGCGCCCGCTGGCTTGGCCGGAGGCCATCTGTTCGTGGTGTAGCTATGAACGCGTATGTTGCTATCAGTTTCTTTGTTCTACTCAAAACCCCTCATTTGGTTGTTTTTGTCGCAGTTGTGATCACCCTCATGGTGGTGGACGTGGGAGATCCAAATCCGACAAACATCCAGTGTCAATATGGGGCTGGGGAACTAAAGGTACGCGTACCAGGAAGCCAGGTCCCAAAGGTCCCAAGAACAGCAATAAAATGGTCATTCGTGAACGCCCGAGAGGTGTTGAGAAGAGGGGTGGAGCAACTTTATAGAATCCAAGCATTCCTCTGTTGTGTACATCAACCGTATTTTCTTCTTGTCCATTGCACATCAAATTCTAATGCCGGACTGTAAATCGAAACACGACAACTTGCATGCTACGTTCAAGTACTATTGCTCCTCTTCTCCTTCCTCCTCCTCCGCTTCCTCTTCTTCGGATTTGTGTTTTATCGGTTCAATTTTGGATTCTGCTTTACCAACTGCGTCTCTCCATTCTGTCAAGTCATTCCCGATCTGCTCCTTTGTTTTCATAATTGATTCCTGAAGGGCAGTATAATACGACGTGAGACCAGTCTCGGGGGAAGTGGGAATGGGAAATTCGTATGTCTTTGATTTCTCCAACCCAGAAACATCAACTTCGGCTGGTGGCTTCAGATCGTAAGTAATCTTGATGGAAGACATGACAATCAAAGATATTTGGCCCTGTTTTGCTAGAACCTTTATGTTGATCTACTGCCATATTTCGAGACTGGTCAATCTTGTGAGATTTGTTAGCGATAGATATTCATGTAGTTGCTTGTTTCGGGTACAGCGGTAGTATCATGACACAAATTACTATTTTTATTTCACTTCATTACTTTCCTTGCCACTGATCATTTGTCAACTTTGGCCGAGAGTGGGAAGTGATTACATCATCAAAGCATTTTTGCCGTTAGAAATCTGCAAAGTATCTAGTGTCGCCCACTATGCATCTCATGTACAGTCTTGATGACAATGGTAACAGAGTATACACATTGAGAGTACGTGCCTGTTTTCCACAATCTTGTTGGTTGGAAAGCTCATTAGTCTTAAGAAAGTCACTTCTGAAGGCAGACTGACGAAATCGGCTCACCCTGGTATGCAGGCATTGATCCCTCTCTTGTTCGGATTCTTGCTCAAGACACATTTCGTCAGCCCGTTTTTCTCCCGATGACAAATTTTCACGCCACCGTGTAACAATTAAGAAGAGATACGGTGTCCTGCTCACCCAACAGCCAGCCAAGCCGTTCTAATATCTGTTTCCTTCCCTATGGTGCAAGTGATAAGAGTGTGATAGATGTGGGATTCTTGTTAGTCGCCTTGTGATCTTCCTAATGAGTAATGTACTTGTACTCGATTTTAAGAGTTCCAATCAAGAGCTTCACCTCCACCAAGGCCTGTATTTTCCATTCATCAATTGATAGAGGTAAAAGTTCACATTAACATTCTGTTTCAGGGTTAGAGATATCTCACACCGCGCACATTTTGATGTCAAGCGGCATCAGAGTGTTATGGCTATCCACACGTCGACACGTGACTGACGCGTTATTCTGTTAACAACCACCACCGTTTCTGATTTTGTGCGATGCCTCCGAGACGGTCCTCACGTTCGGGAAGAGCGCCAGTGGAACATACACCGATAGAAACTCTTCCGCCAAAGCGAAAACGCGGTTCCACAGTTGAGACAACGACGGAAAAGAACGAAAATGTTACCAAACCACCATCCAGGACAATGTCTTCTGGACGGGCCACTGCGTCTGCTGCGAGGACGAGAGCATCGAGATCAAAAACATCATTATCAAAAATTGAGGAAAGTACTGAAGGGGAAGAGGAAGAGGAACCGCAAGCTCCAGTGAAAAAGAAAATTAGGCCGTCAGTCGATGCTGGGGATGAAGATGGAGGCGATGAAAAACCTGTCAAACCTACACAAACTCGCAGATCAGCTCGCTCGTCCATCAAAAAGGAGGTTGATGAAGATGATCAAGTGACTGTGAGCCAACCACTGAAACGTCCACCGACCAAACGCGGGAGAGCTGCTTCGAAAACGACTACTACTCCGAGCACGGCAGCGGAGGAACTGAAAGATATAAAACCACGGACTCACGACAGACGATCAAGGAACATCTTAGATGGAGATGTGGAACGAGCGGACGTTCCCTCAAATAACTCAAAGGAAGGACACAAGAGTCGCGCGTCCAAGGCAAGAGTTTCATTTGAAACACCGTCGAAGGAACAGACAGCTGACGAGGATGCCGATGTCGAGACGTATCCTATTCGAAATTCTCAGGAGCCACCATCACAGCCGAAGCCGATGCAGCAAGTAGATGAGGAGGGAGGGGGGGAGGAGTTCCACCTGGTTGATCCTATTCCTATGCCTAATCCAGAAACACTTGCTCAATCGATCCATGAACAACCCTCTGGACCTCAGACGCGGCTCGTCATTCACAAAATTGTACTCGTAAATTTCAAGAGTTATGCAGGGCGACAGACAATTGGCCCATTCCACAAAGTACGAACACAGTTCTATTGACAAGTTCAACAGTTTACAGAAATGTAGTCTTTCTCTGCGATTGTTGGCCCAAATGGCTCGGGAAAATCCAATACAATCGACGCCCTCTTATTTGTATTCGGTTTCCGCGCTGTCAAGATGCGTCAAACCAAAGTCTCTGAGCTCATCCACAATTCTGCTCGCTACCCCAATCTCGATGAATGTAGTGTTGAAGTTCACTTCCGTGATATCATCGATTTGGTGCGTTCTTCACTCAGAGACAGACCTCAGGCTGACGTCTCAGAAGCCTGGTCCCGATGCATTCAAGATTGTCCCCGATTCTGGTCTCGTGGTTGCTCGTCATGCATACAAGAACAATCAAAGCACATATACCATTGACGGTCGGAACACCACCTATACAGAGGTTCAAACTCTTTTGAAAGGTCGAGGAATTGATCTCGACCACAAACGATTTCTCATCCTTCAGGTATGTCAATCAATTGAATGGGCGGACTCGACTTGAATATTTGAACTAGGGTGAAGTAGAGTCAATAGCTCAAATGAAATCCAAGGGTTCAACGGAGCATGAAGACGGTCTCCTCGAGTATTTAGAAGACATCATTGGTACATCGGAATATAAACAGAAGATCGACGAGGCATTCAAGGAATTGGAATCACACGCAGAGCAGCGTGTTCAAAAGCTCAACAAATTGAAATTTGTCGAACGTGAGAAGGCGGCGTTGGAGGATGAGAAGAGAGAGGCAGAGAATTTCCTGAGACTAAAAAATGAACTCGTGAGGGCGCAATCGAGGTATTGGCAGTGGATTTTATGGAAATGCTTCCAGGCAGAAGCAAACTATCAAACCCAAGAGGTCAGTCTTTCATTTTTTTCATTTTTCTGTCACGGTGGTTGAAGCAGTGGATCGTGCACCCAGGCCAAATTGAGGAAGGAACTTGTTGCGGAGACCGAGAAGAACAAGGATGATATTGCGCATTTACAACTACTCCGGAAGCATTTTAAAGAACGCGAGGAAGCTTACCAGGTGATATTCTCCCGTGTATCTCACTTCAAAGTAATTGATCATTTTAACAGGAAGTGAGAGTGGCAGCTGAAGAAGCAAGCAAAGAGTTGACGGGGAAAGAGAAACAAGAGGTTCAGTTGCAAGAGAGATTAAAGCATGCAAACGGAAAAGCCAAAAAGCTCAAGAAACAACTGACAGATGTATTTAATTATTTTCTGGCTGTCAAGAACAATACTCAATAATCTTGTAGGAAAAAAACTTGAAGAGGCAGGCTGAACACGAAATTGAGGATAGTATGGGTAAGATGAAAAAAGGAAGAGTCAAATTGGAGGAGCAAGAGGCTAGTTTGGAGAAAGAGGAAAAGGTCCTCGAGAGTATTCAAGAGGGCCTCAAAGGTAAGCTAGATGTTCATCGATGCGTCTCATGTGTTGATCCTTTCAGATAAAACACAGACTTTCCATGACCAAATCGAGACTAAGCAGAAAGAACTCCAGCCTTGGATAGCAAAGGTCAACGAGAAGCAAAGTGCCATTGATATCGCTCAGGGCGAGCGTGACGCACTTTCTCAGAAAGCAGAGGCCATTGAAAAGGCTGAGAAGGAAGCTGAAGAGATTTTGGAAAATAAGCGTGCTGATCAACGGACGAAAGTGAGTACTTGTAGCTTCCGGGAATACTGATTGGTGAATTGTTTCAGATTGCGCAACAAGAGGACCTTCAACAGCAGAAGTACACCTTGCAGCAAGATCTGAAGAATGCAGAGAAAAACAATCAGGTCAGTTTTCACAATATGCACTGACTGTTTACTTATCCTTCATTTAGAATGTCCAAGTCCGTCTGCAAGAGTGGCGAATGAAATCATCCTCCGCACATCACAAGGTGGAAGAGGCCAGAGCATCGCAAACAGAAAATAGATCTCAGGGCAAGGTGCTCGACAGTCTCCAGCGACTCAAGAGCCGTGGCCAGATCCAGGGCTTTCATGTATGTTTCTCACTACAGTTTCATTTTTATCTACGATAACACGAGCATAGGGACGTCTCGGCAGTCTCGGCGCAATAGACGAGAAATACGATATTGCGATTTCGACTGCTTGTGGACAACTCAACAACCTCGTCGTTGACACCGTTGAACAAGCACAACAGTGCATTGAATACCTTCGGAGTCAGAACATTGGTCGTGCTACTTTTATGGTCCTCGAAAAGCTTCCACAGGATTCTGGGATGAATAAGATCTCCACGCCAGAGAATGCTCCTCGGCTCTTCGATCTTGTCAAAACCAAGGATTCTCGTTTCGCACCAGCTTTCTACAAAGCTCTTCGCGACACTCTTGTCGCCACTGATTTGGATCAAGCCAACCGAATTGCATATGGTGCTACTCGATGGCGGGTGGTCACCCTTGTTGGCCAGATGTTTGAGATGTCAGGTACGATGTCTGGCGGTGGTAATCAACCCCAACGAGGTGGTATGAGTTCTAAATTTGCCGCCGAAACTGTTAGGCCTGAAGTCATTCAACAATATGAGAGGGATAGTGCAGAGGCTCTCAGAAACCTAGAACAAGCGACGCAAGAAGCTAGACAAGCTGAAGCTGAGCTCGAAAGGCTGAAGAGATCAGGTCCAGAACTGGACATGTCATATCAGAAGTTAGGATTAGAGATCGAGACTGGAAAGAGGTCAATTTCTGAGGCAGAGAAGCGGGTCAAAGACTTGAAGTGAGTGTTCTTGTGCGTCCCTTATTATATGTTTGGCACTAACCCATTTCATCAGGAATCAGAATAAACCGAATCAGGGCGACATTCGTCGCATTTCCACTCTAGACACTGAAATTAAATCTACAACGACTGAACTGGAGAGGCTCCAGGCGAAATCCGCCAAAATTGAAGAAGCCATCAAGGGGTTAGAGAAACGCATCCTCGAAATTGGGGGGTCTAAGCTACTCTCTCAGAAGTCCAAGATAGACGGCATTCGGCTCATGATCAATCTCGCCAATGACGAGATCACCAAGGCAGAAGTATCCAAAGCGAAAGCTGAGAAGGATATTACGAAATTGGCGAGTTCTATCGAAGTCAACGAGAGCACATATGAGGAGTACGAAGGTGAAGTTCGAGGCCTACAGGAGACACTACAGGAACTTCAAACCTATCTGGGAGAACTCAAAGCGAGGTGTAATGATGCTCAACAGGCAGCTGACAACTCTAAAGAGGATCTGGACGAGTTGAAGAAGGAGCTTGATGGGAAGGAAGAGCAAATTCAAGAATTCTTGAAGAAGCAGGTTTGTGCATTACTCATGGAATTTTATCTCGCTGACTCTGCGTATAGCAAGCACTCGAACGCGAGATACAGGACAACGCCAAGGAATTGAAGACGAATGGCGATTTAATAACCCATTGGCAGTCACAGCATGATCAACTCGTCCTCGAAGAAGTTGAGTGAGTGACATAGACCTTTGTATCCCATCTTATCACTGACCTTTGCATTGAAGTTCGGACGATGAAGGTAATGACGATGATGATGACCCAGAAGGAGCGCTCCAAGACGGTGAGGATGGTCAGGGTGAGGATGAAGAAGAGCAAGGCGGACAGAAAGTCAAACCAGACCCCGATGCCTCCTCCAGGAAGCCTGCACAACAACTGCATGAGTACACTCCAGAAGAATTAGCGCCCCTCAGAAAGCGTGAACTTATTGCCGATGTAGAATTACTTGACGGTAAGAGGCTGTTGATGACATTTGGCCAGTATATTCATCCGCCCGGTTCTTTCAGAAAAAGTCAAGAAGTCAGCTCCTGACCTCAACGTCTTGAAAGAATACAAGCGACGTGAGGCTGAATTTGACAGCCGTGTTAAGGAGTTGGCAGAGATTACTGAGCTCAGGGACAAAAAGAAGGCGGAATATGATGGGTATAGGAAGGATCGTTTGGACAAATTCATGGCTGGATTCACCCAGATCTCGGCAAAGTTGAAAGAGATGTACCAGGCAAGTAGCTAGCGATTGCTGGTTTGAGACTTGAAATCTGACCAGAAGGGTTACAGATGATCACGCTTGGAGGCAATGCCGAGCTTGAACTTGTTGACAGCCTGGATCCCTTTGCAGAGGGCATCATTTTCAGTGTAATGCCACCAAAGAAGAGTTGGAAGAATATCTCGAATTTGTCTGGTGGCGAAAAGACGCTGAGCTCGCTCGCCCTTGTGTTTGCGCTGCATCACTTCAAGGTCCGTCTATCTTTTTACTCTTGGAATGAAGTTTGACATGGATCCCAGCCCACACCGTTGTACTTTATGGACGAGATTGACGCTGCTTTGGATTTCCGTAACGTTTCAATCGTCGCTAACTATATCAAGGACAGGACTAAAAACGCACAATTCATCATTATTTCCTTGAGGTACGTCTACTCTATCTCTATGGTACAGCTATATGTTCATGATACCGTGCCTCAGAAACGACATGTTCGAGCTCAGTCGTCGCCTGATCGGGATTTACAAGACAAACAATACGACAAAGAGTAAGCAATTAGTAGCTTTGTTGTGTGGGCTCTCTCCTGACCCAACTCCAGGTCTTTGTATTATCAATGACGATAAACTGCAGAAGGAAAAAGAACGCCAAAAGGCACAAAGGCGATCACAGAGTCAGCAGTTACTTCAAACACCTCAGAGATCACAACGATCTCCTCAGAAGCAGACACCTATGCAAGTCGGTACTTTGACTGCTTCACAAATGTAGATTTACTTGATCGAGGTAGCTTGAGTATTTACAATGGATTTCCTTGTTGGTCTTTATATGTTCTTTCTTGGATTACATTTGACTGTAATGTATATTTTTATTGTACACCGTACCATATACCAAATTGAGATCCGCATACAATGATGGATTGGCTAGCGAATTAGAAAATTACATATTACGAAGTATCGCTGGAAGACCGAGAGGTTTTAGTGATTTCCAAGTAGATCTGCTAGCCATCCAGCCATAGATTTTCCGTTCCAAACTTCCGCTAACCGAGTCTCTAATGCTACCTTCGCAACAGACCTGTCTCCGACACCCGGCTTCCAGACTTCTTCTGCTGGCAGGCGTAGACCGTCATCTGCGCGCTCATCTGCCTCGACGGTAGAGAACATGGAATCCCACTGCCGTTCGAAGACAGACTCGTATCCTGAAGAGATCAGGATTGTATCCGATTTGGTGAACCAAGGATGAACAAGAGCATCAGCGAAGGACAGACGAGCACGATAAGGATATCGTAAGAACCGGTTCATGAGGTCTACAATCGTGGCTTGAGGTTGAGAATTGTTGCCCTTGCCCTCTTCTTCAGGCATGAGATGTGGTAGCAGTTCTCTGGTGAGACCCTTCCCATCTACGTCGTCGAATATCAAAGTCTGCGATTGTGGAAGCGCCTTCCACTCGGGCCAAATGTTTTCGTTTGGTGTGCCGTGGATTTTGAAGATGCTCCATGTAAGCCCGATTTCACTCCTGGAAGAGTCGTATAGGGTGTCTCTTGACCAATGTGTATTTGGGGATGTAGATGTCGAATGATTTGGGAGAATGAACGGGCCCTTGTGGATTTCTCCCTCGGTGAGATCGTCTCCTGAGTCATCATTGGGCGAGACGAGCCGGAGGGGGGTGAAGAAAGACGTAAGTGTTGCACCAAACGACCAACGGTCGATGGCGAAGGGATCGTAGTTCCGAGCGCCAAATAAAAGCTCAGGTGCTCGATATCCTCTGTGATTGCAAGACATCGATATGATAGATAAATCGGATGGCTTGACTTACCCGGTGGAGACTTCGAAATAGAGTTTATCTCTCGGTTCTGGCCAAATGTCCGTTTTATCAGGTTCATCGGACGCTTTGAATGCGAGACCGAAATCGATGATTTTTAGGCAGCCGTCAAGAGTAAGCAGAAAATTCTCTGGCTTAATATCACGATGTGCGATGTTATTTGCATGGAGGTATGAAAGAGCGAACAGCGCTTGGAGGATGATTGAACGTGTGATGGTGGTGAAACGCCCTTCTTTCATTGGATCTCTTTTCGGTTGCAGACTTGCGGTAAATGGATGAGGAGAAAAAGCAGGGGTTTCTAGTACTTGAATGAGGCCAATAGGGAGGTAGGGCATGCAATAGGTAAGGTTGGCATTGTCGTCGGCAAAGGTATCTAGTATTGTGACGATTCCTGGATGCAAGAGATTAGAGAGGATGCGGATTTCTTTGCGAATATCATGAGGCTCTGGAGCAGAACGCCGCTTGATAGAAGCACGCTTGAGGACAACATTTTGTTCTGTGTCAAGAAAAACAACTGATGCGGGCGACTGGTTCAGGATGTCAAAATCCATCAGAACCAAAATACACGAGACTGATATAATTTCCTTTAGTCTCTTCCACATTCTGCTATGGATGGTGCCACCCCCAGTATGTCAGTCTCATTTTTATGATTCTTCACTGATGCATCGATAACGGTAGATGAAGTGTTGCTTGCTGCTGCACGTTCTGATAACGAGGAGTCTCTACTAGAAGCTATAGTAGACAATGCCGACATCAATTGCCAGGATGGGTGCGGGGCTCCCATGTAACCACCAGTTCTGCACTAACTCCAGAGTTATAGAGCGGGTGATACACGTACTTTGCTATATATTTTCTTTGCCGAGATAGCCCTGATCTGACCATCACTGTTGCAGCGCTACACCTTGCGTACGCCACTTCACCCTCGCTGAAAATGAAAATCTGATCTAACTATATCTACTACTACAGAGTCAAGAACCAGTCCTTGGATTGTATTGAACACATTCTCAGCCACGATAGCTGCGATGTCGATCCACTTAATAGGCTATCAGGAAAAACCCCACTTCATTATGCGTTCGAGCTTGAGGGCAGCGATGAACGGGTGTCAATTATTGAGTCCCTCCTAGATGCCGGTGCCGATACAACGTGAGTACTTCTCTGAACACATCCAGTGTTTGTAATCACGTTGATAATGCAGAATCAAAGACAAAAACGGCGATACAGTGCTGAATATCCTTCGCCCAAATGATACCAAAGTTCGGGCTTTGCTGCAGAGAGCTCAGGCTTACCACAAGATAGATGATCGCGACATAGCTAAGGGTAAGTGACATAATCACTCTAGTAGATTCCAAGGAAATGACAGGTCATGTCGGGAAGATGATGATGATGATGGGGAATCGCCGGGGGAATTGCCGTTGGGATCGGACTCAGAGTGAATCTATAGACCTAGGTGTCTGAATTTGGAATACTGACAATGATTATACCATCTTGACAAAACGTGATAACATGTGATCTGCTCACCAATCCAATGTATATATAAAGAGATAAGTACTCTGCCTGACCTATCCAAAACCACAATCATGCCTGTCACAGCGATTAACAACATTGAGGAATTCAGGACCATCGTGAGTTCTCAGCAGTTCGCCGAAGTTGAGGCACAAATTCACCTTCATAGATCAATTCTAGTCAACCGGTAGTCATTGATTTCTGGGCAGAGTGGTGTGGTCCCTGTAGAATGATTAAACCAGTTTTCGAGGAGCTGTCCGATGAAACGCAGGATGTCAAGTTCTGTAAGGTCGATGTCGATGCCCAAACTGAGATTGCGCAGGAGTGTGGGATACAAGCTGTAAGTTCACTCACTGTCTACCTTGAAACCATGGAAATCATTGATTATCCTCCACAGATGCCCACCTTTATGCTATTCAAGAATGGGACGAAACGCTCAGAACTCCGAGGTGCAATCAGAGAAAAACTCCACGTAAGAAGAGATAACCTTTGATTTATTCGGAAACTAATCAGGTCAACTAGGAATTGGTTGCTTCTTCAAAGAGCCTGTCTGATTAGTTTCCCTCGATTATACCTATACCTAGGTCAATTCGGGTTGTTGCTGCCAATAAACTTGTACTTGTTTCTTCGCGAGCTGCCTCTGAGTTCCCTTATCAAAAGCGTCTGTGTATTGTAATAATTGGACTTCCTATCAATAATCTAGACAGTTGAATGATTCCCGCGGGCTTATTGCTAATGGACCATCAAAACAAATCGACAGAAGTTTAACAGATTGTCTAGGAATCGGCTACATGGATAATGGCTTTCGCTTTGTTGGTACCCTTCTGCACCGCTAGAATGACATCGCCGACTTTATCCAGTCCGTGGCTCACGTCTTCTGTATATTTGATTTCACCCTTGGCCAATTTTTCCGGAATTGTAGCATAGAAATCGTTGAAATGTTTGCCCAGTGACCTATGCAAGACAAAGCCTCTGATTGTAATGTCTTTTCCAATCACATTCATCAGGTTCTATGCGCAGAAAGTCAGGTGAATTCTGAGAATAAATAATATGACGCACTCGGACAGGGGCACCTCCCGTATTATATCCTAAGAGCGCAGATCAGTAAGAGGAAGAATCGGTCTTAACATGTAAACACGCATACCACTGATCATTCCACATTCCTGAAATCCATCTTAGTTAAGTACCTCCACATTTGAAGCATGAAAAAGCTCACAATAAATCGGGCACCAATGTTGGCAGCATCCAAAGCAGCTTCAAGCGTCTCTCCACCTACGTGATCCCAGAAACTATATCATCCATGAGCCACTGGAACACGTGAAATAAACCAGTACAGTGCATACATATCGATAGGTCCTTCCTCCGCCAAAACCTTCTTAATAGAAGTAGTCTTGTAATTGAATGCCACATCGGCTCCGACTTCTTTCATGAATGCAACTTTCTCGTCAGAGCCTGCCGAGGCGATGACTTTCAACCCATCTGCCTTTGCCAACTGAATCACAAACGAGCCGACAGGACCTAAGAAAAACACAAGCTCTAGTAAAGCGAAGACATCACACAGACCACTTGCTGCGCACCTGCACCAGTAGTTACATATACAACATCACCCTGAATGTTGTCAACAACACGAAACACAACGGCACAGTTAGCATCTAACCTGCTTTGCCTGAGCAAATTCTTTCCATCCAACATAAGCAGTTTGACCTTTTGACATATGATGAGGACGACATGCCACCAAAATAATCTTGGACACTTACCAGGCATACCAGCTGCACCGATATAAACTGACCAAGAAAGGCCATGTTTATTTTCGATCGGAAGAAGATCACCGAGACCAGGGTGAATGCTGTATTCTTCGTGCGCTGAATTACAAGATACTCTCAGAGTCCGCCATTTCAATCCTCAAAAAGAATTCATACGGATACGTCCATAGAGGTGATCCCCAGCCTTGACTTGAGGGCATTCGGACCTCAGGACCACCCCTACGCCAAAGCTATTAATACTGAGAGAGTCAAATCCAATCAGTGCATATGACCAATAAGGTGCAGGGATTATATCAAACGCACGGCTTTCCGAGAGGAAATCCAGTCTGTCATACCGCTGATAGTGAGAGAAACTCCATGCAGGACAGGGTAGTCTACGCACAGCATAGCTATGGCCACTGGGTACCATAAGCCCTCGAAGATATGGGTCTATCGACAAGACCAGGGTCTTGAGCAAGATACCTCCGTGCAGAGGTACATTGTCGATGTCGATAGTCTGGGAGTCATCGTATACGGTCGTTTTTCCAGGTTCAGGGTACCCTGGATATCATGATATGTATCTTGATGATAATCTAAGTGCGCTCACCAGTCGGGTATTCATTCATGAGCACTTTGGCATTCCGTACAGGCGACATAATTTACCAAAAGATAGAGGAGATTGACCCGTAATGAAAACCATTGTCCTTTTGAACTACTTGATTTGTCATATCAAGACCTTCATGTCAAGTGACGTTTCACTTGCTTGTCAGCAGCTTTTTTCCCGAGTGGCCGATGTGTAATTCAAAGTTGTATGACATGAGAGTTACCTATTACAAAGCATAATTAGGAATTCGTCGGTGTTTCGCAAAGGATCCAACTCGTCCCATTACCAGCCCAGATGCCATGAACACGGGCCCCGGGGTTATCAAAAGAAGGCCATAATTTCTGAGGTACTGAGTAATCTGTAGTATTACCAAGACCCAAATTACCATGCTCATTCCATCCCCATCCCCAAACTTCGTCCCCTTTCTCAGCAGTTGTGATAATCATAGAATGTTCGCTCCCGCAGGCCAATGCTTTGATTGAAGTGCCGGTAACTTCGATCTGCAGAGTGGGAGAACCCTCAGCCCTTCCCAGTTGACCATGCGAATTACTACCAGTTGATAGTAAGCGTTGGGGGACGTCTGCTGTAAGCATGTATGTTCCGTTCCAAGTGCATTTGATATCACGTATATTTGAGAGGTTTTGTAGTCCCTGGACTTGTCCCTTTCGATTTGATCCCTTGACCGATACTTGACCTGATAGATGCAAGAAGGCACTATGATGAATGCCTAATGAGAAATTGATGATAAAAGCCGAAGGGGAATCAGAGGCATAGAGTCGGATGGGCCGAGAACAATAGGTCGGAGTAGATACAGCGGAATTTTTCATTTTAGCTTTTGAAGTTCTGGCGAAAGACTGATTCGTCATGTCTCCCAACTGACCATGTCTACATGCACCCCATCCAACGAGGATCTGTGTAGGCTCTCCCTCATCCCAGACAACTTTCAATGATGCGATGACATGTCTTTGCCCTGTTCGCAATTGTTCAATATCGACAGTTTTTGCCGAATCAATTGATTTTCCGGCTGCCGAGATATGAGAGAAGTCGACAATATGAATTCCTGTTCCCTTCTCAATCATCTTGTCCCCTACATCTCTTCCAACTCCAAGATCACCAAAATCGTTCGAGCCGAAAGATATGATGACGTCGTGGCCGCCATGTCTCTCCATCACAATATATGATGTTTCCCATGTTGCTCCTATGGCTCTTATTGTATACTTCTCCAGATCAAGCTCGTTAAATGGGCCATCAAGATCCAATTTATGAAAAGCAGTGATCGGCTCCTGCTGTCGAAGCTTCGGTCCGAGCTGGCCTGCTCTTCCATCACCGCAACCCCAAACCTCAGTGACTTGTTCCCCAACCATTTGAATCTTCAAGAGCACAAGTGTATGGTTTGCACCGTTGGAGATATCAACAACATTCGTGATTCGCGATGGAAGAGTACCGTCAGAGAATGAGCATGTTCGAAACAGGTGAGAGTCATCGATTTTTGTGTTCCCAAGTTGTCCATGCGCATTTGAGCCTGCAGACAACAGACTCAACATCAAGGAAGGGATTGTGCAGTTTTCCTCTGGAACGTTTCGTATCTTGAGTTGTCAACATCTACCGCGGTCAGCTGACAAGTACCCGTTACTGCAAAAGTCAGGCAATAGTAGCCAACATCAACTCGCTTTGCTACTAAAGGTTCTGTTTAGAACTTGGTCCTGAAGCGTCTGAGTGAGGGGTGCGGATGTTCCCACGGAGTGATAAAGTAGTGTAGAATATCTATCGGCATACAGCAACTACGCCATTCCATAGAGAATATAGCTTGGGACGTCTGATTGTCCGTTTCCATGTAGCATAGCAAAATCTACTCGGTCGAGGATGATATATTCGCAACTTAGTTCAAGTTCAAATGGTCATACGACCATGCTCGTGACTGTGGGGCCAATCATAGCCGGAGAGTCAAATACCAGCTACCATTTACTCTCCGACACCTTACTATCAGTCATGCTTGACACTGCAATCATAGTTCCACACACCCCTGCCAGTACGTCCCACTTTTGAATAAAGTGACCGGACTGCTCAGATATCTCAGAGAAAGTCGGCGGTAGACGCCGCTCGACATCCGGCAGGCAACACAGGAGCTGCAATAACGGGTAAATAGGTGACTGGATTGCTCTTTGGCAGTGATTTACTCGCCCAGATCTCCGCACGTGGCAGAACTTGGGATAGACAACAGTGAAGCAGTCACCGATGATTATCCCAGACCTGCTCCTCCTGGTGAGGGCCAGATCCACCAACATGAAGGTCACAATCAATATCAAGATGAGGAACAAACAGGAAGGGACAAAAAGCACCCTCATGGGAAGATGAAGGAATACGCCCATTGGAAAGCCGAAACAACCAGGCCTACTCGTAATGCCCAGGCCAGTGTCATCAAGGTCTGCGGCTCCGGTGGTCGCATTGCTCAACCTGCTGGGAAGGGTATTTGATCTCACAAGAAGCGTCAAGCTGTGATGAGTGATTGCCTGGTCCTTGGGTGATGCTAAGGACGACCAACACATGTGTATTCTCGTTGATAGGCACATAAGAACGACATAAGAAACATGAGAAAATTGGCCAAATTATGACGACACAGCTGTCTTCTTGGTGTTACCACGAGTTTTCTTGGGTGGGGCGGGTTTGGGTTCCTTCTGTGATTGTATAAGAGCAGAGGTACGAGCGAGAGCAGCCTGTCATGAGCTCAATGAGAATCACTATTCACAAACGAGGAAGATAGAAAAAACGGATGGATAAGCTTCACTGCAGACAGAAGTGTATGCGTCAATGAGTCGGTTGCCTCGCCAGGTGCACTGAACGAGAACCGATAGCGACAATGGCGCGACGGGGTTGATCCTCCCCTATTTGATCTTGCAAACATGTCCACGCCCAGCCTTCCAATGGTGAATCCGGTGGGTTCTAACGAGAATGCATCTGGTGTCCTCCGAAGCTCTTCCTCCGTAGGGAATACAAAAAAATAAGGGGGAAGTTCACCTTGCGTAGATCAGGACGATAACCTCTCCTGGCAAGCTGAGCAGTAACACCCAAAGAACGACGACTGCCGGACTTTGCTCGAATAAAAGAAGCGGTGTAGGCTGATACGACTGCATGGGGAGAGGCCTTTGTCTTGCGAGTGACGATCTTGATCACGCCAGACTCATCAAAAATATTAATTGTCTGGATTCCATTTATCAGACTTGGCCTGAAGTTCAGCAGACCATAACTCCACCTTTGAGTTGGCGAGGCCGGAGTATTTATACGAATGGATGTTCTTGAGATTACCCTATGAGCAACTTTGTTCAGCTCAATCTTGGGCTGAGAAATCATGATCGGAATGACACACTGGCTCCCTGGACAGGATGGGGCCTCCGGGAATCCGGTCGATAATGTGGGAATTGTTTTTCTATGCAAAAGCCTTCAATCTGGGGAAAGAGAGTAGAGGATCAATGGCAGCCAACTCACACGGATGAGAAGCCATTGGAGGTCGGCAGACATGGCGATAGGTAAGATTTGATTTTCGTTGAGAATTGAATGCCGAGGT
>Ga0153949_1000168_pt1 | contig 21515 bp, 22 predicted proteins | sample TSNJ033MetaG_FD_104705 | JGI IMG/M metagenome (GOLD analysis project Ga0153949, IMG submission 104705) | Attine ant fungus gardens microbial communities from New Jersey, USA - TSNJ033 MetaG | ecosystem: Host-associated > Fungi > Mycelium > Unclassified | place: USA: New Jersey, Wharton State... | reverse complement strand
GAATCAGTACTGAGATAATAGGTACTGATCCAAGTGAAGTTGATTATGACAGTATGTGTTTGCGATGCCGTCGCGCCGAATGAAGTCGGGGAATCGGAATATGACTATGAAAGTTGGTTAGGTGAGGTCTTCGCAGTGGACTGCGATCAGTACTCTAGTTATCTGAGCATTTGTTATATAAGCCACTGTGACTGCTACCTTTTTCGGGAGATTGTTGATTGTGATTAACCACAGCCATCTAAGTTCATACCTCCACCTTATATCATCTATCCCGCATAATGGCAAGTATCTATATGCCTTGTCATGAGATCTGATTATTGATATTGAATACCAGTCTACTACTGGTGTTAGAGCTGCCCCAGAGTGTCTCGAGGCCTACCTCAGCTTAAAACAGCAAGGAGCCAAGAAGACGAGCAAGAGATATATCATCTTCAAGTTGAATGACAAACTTGATGAGATCGTCGTGGAGAAGGAGTCCGATAACGCCAACTATGAAGAATTCTTGGAGAGTCTTCCTGAGGATGCACCCCGATATGTTGTCTACGATGTCGAATATGAGACGGATGATGGTGGGCAACGAAACAAGCTTGTGTTCATATCCTGGTGCGTCCGAGGCCTGAATCGTGATACATAGATAGCTGATCGCTAGAGCACTGTGCAGGGTCCCTACTCTCTCAAAGATCAAACCTAGAATGGTGCACGCCGGGTCAAAAGAAGATTTTAAGAAATCTTTGACAGGAATCAGTACTGAGATACAAGGTACTGATCCAAGTGAAATTGATTATAACAGTATGTCTTTGCAATGCTGTCTCGCCTTATCAGTCCTAACGTCGGTTGTCCGATCTTCATAAGCTGTCGTTGAGAAGCTTAAACGCTCTTCTAACTGATTGGGCCCTGTAATTGACCATCTACGTAGAAAACGGACGAATTCCTCGTTAATTCTATGTCTTGATCCTTGAAGATCAGCTTCGAGTCAGTCCCGTTTCATCGGGAAGAGCGAGTTGCAAGACAATATTTGGACAAAATAAAACATACACTATAGGTCCAAAATGATGCGTAGATAATTTCCAAACATGGTCATCCAAGGGCGCCTAATATGGAAAGCAAGATCACCGCCTCATACCACGATAAGCCTCGATCTGTCCTCTGAGTCTAAAAATCTGTCCTTTGGTAAACTCCCTCATACACGCGTCATCTGAATAATCCATGAAATTGTCTGCAGATTCAATCACATCAGACCAGACCAGATGGTCATGATTTCTTTTTGATAATGATGACGTACGGATAGGATCTAGGCCAGGGTCGTCAGGGCAACTATCCCTCTTGTTTGGACACCGATATGCTGGAGATTCTTCTGCTGGTGTATCGTCGACGAAATCCCCAGGCCCTTCGCATCCGCCCTGTTGTAGTTGTTATATCATCGGTTGGGATTCATAGGACAGGAATTGCCAGATCGAAACGGAAACGTCCGAGCATCAAACTGACCTGAAATGTATGATAAAGGCCTAGCCAATGGCCGATTTCATGTGTGAGGGTGCGACCTTTGTTGTATGGAGCCAACGTGCCTCCTGGGAGGCTTGAATAGAGGACGACAACGCCATCGAGGAACGTCTTGTCATTGTAATCCCAAGGAAAGGTTGAATAACCAAGCAGGCCTGCCCCTTCTCCGTCACGGAAACTAGACTCGAACTAAAGGAGGAATATTCGGAAGAAAAGTGGATTACGGACCCTACAGAGTATACGTTTAGCGATGCAGCACCACCAGCCCGAAGGAGCGCCTTCATGTCATTCTCGTGTTCGCTGTAGTTCACTTGATATACTATGGTTCGGTTTTTCACTAATCGAAGCCACTTACTTTTCAGGAGCAACTCGATTGAACCAGTCAGAGTTCTTGGTGCGTGTTGTATTAGCGTGTCTCCATCTAATCCCAGTCAAGCCATAGTCCTCATTTAGAACGTCAATCTGGTTCTTGATTTGCTGTTCCCTGCATATTCCTCAGTCTCGGGAAGCAGAAGCTTTATGGAGATTCACTTGCGGGATGTAACCGCCTTCGAGGGTCGTATTCTCGTACACGACGTGAAAGAGTAGATCGGCATAAATTGTGTGTGAATAGGTTGTTGTGCCAGACTCAAGACGCATGGCTTGAAATCTGCGCTCAACATCCGCAACCTTGGAATCATTGATATGAGTACCGCAGTGCCTAAAACAACAAGAGTGTATGGTTCAGGAGGTAGATAACCAGAAGGAAAGCTAGAAGATACCTTCTTGGATTATGCAGTGAGGCGGCCTCACTGGCTACTATCACTAGAGCTGGGAACAGCAAGCCTCTCGTGAGGGGAGTGATCAGCATCGTTGGGAGATGTCCGATGATACATTGTACTTTATAGCGTGCAAGAAGGTGCATCGAGGGCCAGGGTTCCTACTTAGGAGAAGCTCAAGCAACCTTGTCTAATGCTGCAGATCACAAGAAGAATCAAAGATGCTCTTTGGAGAAGTTGTCAACGCACGCGGAACAGGAAATGCATCTGGTCTAGCAGTGCATCCTAGGCTCTCAAATTGTATCTCTCTAACAGGGAATACATCGAATGCCAGGTACTCCCGTCAAGATAGCAGAAAGATACAGGGTACAGAAATGGTGACCTTCTTCGATCGTTACGTTACCTGGACGGTGAAGTGTAAGAGGAAAGGAGATTACTTGAAAGATGATGTTGACTGCTATATTATTGATGATTGACTGTAAATATACGATTCTGATGCAAAGACGTTGCTGGATTTAAGTATATCCGCAGCTCGTACTACCTACCACATCATTTGATGTTTCGGGTGAATGATATACGATGTGACTGGATTTGAGACAGATGTTGCAGCTCTACCGCGAACGGCGGGCTTTTTTTTGGAAGTGTACCAGTAGAAATTTTGGATACGGGTGCATCATTCGCTTACAATTGTCAACGTTTAGGAGACTGGCCGGTTCTATGAGATTGATCCGGGAAGGTGACGATGAGGTCATTAAAATTCAAGTCCACTGAAGATAGGCTCGTATGTGCTGAGGACATTGAACAAGCAATTGTATATTTACGTTTAAACAGCCCAGCGAGGCCTACACGACTTTGCATATTGATTCAAAAGAACTAGCCTCCATTGCTTTGTGGGACGTAGCACATGGCAACAAGCATGCAAGGCACGTGCTCAACCTATTTCTTCCCATCTCCGGCTTCCGCTCTTTAATCATCCCTCATCCTCGCTGTCGTCTGGTTCGCTCTCTTGTCTCTTCCATTCTTTTCACATTTCCACTCTTTTCTTGGTTCATTGGCTTGCGTATATCAGTTTTGCAATGGCTCCTCTTGCCGGAAGACCGCCGTTTGCAACTGACGAACCAGATTCATTTTATGAATCTGCTCCCGCCCCGCAACGCAGAATCCGACAGCCTGCTCCTCCAAATGCCCGTACATCTGCATACAATGTGTATGTTTTGTGTGCTCTTAATTGCTTGACCAGCCGTTCATCACTTCTCCAGTTATGAGAACTATCTCGATACCGACGACTCGCAACAAAGCCGGCTTGCGACTCGTCAATCTGGTGTGGGTGCCCTAGGCATGGGTCTCATGAACATGTCGGACTCTGACGACACCGATGACGAGGGACCAGCAGTCAGATCTTCGCCATTTCAATCCAAGAATGCTATGCTCGCAGCTGCTACCGCACCGCAGTCATCTTCCAGAAAAATGGCTCAGTTCAATCCAAAACTTGCACGAACACATGATGACGCTCCTTCCCAGCCTGGGTATACTGCTCCCGTTGCTGCATACAACCTTGCACGCCCAGAAAATGCCCCGACACGTGCGCCGCCGCCGCCACAACCCATCGAAGTTCCATCGTTAGAAAATCCATTTGAACCTCCCACAGCGCGGGTGTACAATTCGCATGGTGCACTGTTACCTAACTCACCGTCGCCATCAGGTCCACATCCTCTTCAGCCGCCGATTACACCTATCACTCCCGTCTTTGCTAAACCTGGTGCTGTGACCTTCACTGAGCCTGTTACTCGTAGTAAACCAATCATGCGCTCGGGTACAGAGGATGCCCTTCCAACTAGACGAGGTGATAAGGGTGATGATTTCTGGCGTCGTTTCAGCATGGTTGCCAAGATTGAAAATGCGAGTGGGGCAAAAGAGAGGTAAATATATTCTGTCATAAATCCATCCGCAATCCTCTCAATGGATTTCTTAGCTCATGGCTTAAGAAATCTCAGAACGGCTCATCAAAACTATCCCGTTGGGTTTGGGTTGTCGCCGTAGTCCTCGTACTGTGCATTGTTGCTGCCAGTATCATTGGTTGGCAAGTTTCCAAGAGCAAACCGAACCACTCTCCTCCCGCTGCGCTCGGTGGTCAGGCTAATGAACGCCCTACATCCAGTTCGGTTGTCTCAGACGTCGGATCTTCTGCTGTCAAACACGTTTCTCCAACGCACACAGTTGCGCGTCGTGCTGCAGCCACCGGGATCCACTCCGGTCATGCAAGAGATCTGGAACGGAGGAAACGAGTTTTTAACATGGTTATTGCCCATTAGGCATCTATAACCTTTCGCTTGATTTCCCACTTCATGATTATGCTTGAACCTTATGGCGAAACTGTCGCTCAATAATCTGTCTGTGTTTGATGAAAGACTTCAACGTGATCCCTTCTGCCGGCTCTACTCAGCGATGCCTAGCCATGCATGTCGTCAACATTCTCTATCCTTCTGTTCGTCTGGGTTTCAACTGACGTTTTCTTTGTTTCTTTATCTGCTTATTTCTCACCGGAAGGCAATCAAATACCCCCTCACATTCAATTCATAGCCATCTTCGCTCAGTAATCCTATACCATTCTCATCTATCTTCTATGTTGTCTCGGCTATGAAACTTGGATTTAAGTCATATTTTAGAAAATTGAATCCAGTTCTGTGGCTTTTACGCTATGAATTTCCTTGCTGTCTAGCTTGAACCAAACTTGAGATTATCAAGACTGTAGACAAAGACCTCAGATGAAGTCACTAATGATTTAATTTCAGTGGATGGATGATCATCGGCAAGGTCAGGAAACTTTGTTGTATGAGACTCAAATTCTGACTACACCTGTAATGTTCTGAGAAACTCAGTCCAGCCCCGCAACGATGCTTGGATGTCATTGATCTCGGAAAAATGATATCATCGATAACATGATAATTTTACCGGTGGCGTCTCGATAACGTGATTCGGCATGCTGCCTGTTCTCAGAAGGTCATATTGTATAGCTTCTATCTCATTAAAGCCACTTCATCACTCCAATCCTTCAGCGGGTATATACTCTAGATCCATCAACCATCAAAGCAGCGTGAATATGAAATATATTTCTCCCACCGTAACTCATTCATATTAAAGACTAGCGCATATCTGAATCTCAATGATCTTCCACAGGACCTCGCAGCCATGATGAAAGATCCAAGCCTCACATCGCGGAAGGATTTTCTGGTCGTCGATGTCCGTGATGAAGACCGTGTCGGGGGCCATATCGTCGGAAGTGTGAATAGGCCATCTATAGAATTTCTGGCAAGCGTAGACAAACTCGTGACAGATACCCAGGGAGTACCATTAGTCATTTTCCATTGTGCACTCTCGCAGGTCCGGTAAGTTGTCTGTCCCTCTGATATGTAGTCAGCATCGTCAGCCAGAAATTGACCACGGCCTAGAGGACCCAAGGCAGCCCGCGTAAGTGAGCCACTCACGTATTTGTCACTTTTTCATCAAACTGGGTGCAAAGATATACGAGGAAACGAGAAACAACAAGTACAAGGGACAGGAGATATCGCAAGAGGTTGCTGTCCTCAGAGGTGGATTTGTAGGATTTCAGGATCGGTACAAGGTCTGTTCTGCACACCTGCATATCTAACCCAAATTCAATTTTGCCATGCATAGAATGATCCAAAACTCGTGACAAACAAAGATGTTTGGGAACCAGAGATGATACCTCTCCCCCAAAGATCTTAATAATCCCCCCTCTCTACTACCCGACAGACGTTTCATAATCTTTCACCACAGCCCTCCGTCGTGGAGTCTGCGCAAGGACTGCAGTAACCTGTTCCCGTTCTTTGCGTAGCCTACTTTGACATATGTGCCTTGGAGTCACACCCGTTTGTTAGTTTTCTTAGTGTAGAGTTATGGCTGGAATGCAGGCATTTACCATGATGCGATGGACGTGAGAGCAAAAGTTGCGACGGCCCAATTTCCAGCTTTGATGGGTGCTGTTTTTTGTTTTAAAAAAACGGGTCAACAATTTGAACATGGGATGAAAGAAGGGACGCACGCAGAGAAAAGCCACGAATGATACCGATTCCGGCTCCAGCTGCAATGCCAGCTAGCAGACTTTGACGCGCACACGGAATGGCAGTAACATGTAATGCACTCTAAGCAACCGTCCATGGTCATCCTTCACCTACTTTTAAGAAGAAAAACAAAGGTCTGCCTTACCTGTATCGAATCGTATGCGAGATTGCCACTAGGCGAAGGAAGATGAGAAGGTAAGTTGATTTCCTTCGATTCATCTTGTTCTTGGTTTTGAGAATTTGACTCTGTTTGTTGGCTAGACATAGTGCAGAACAGAAAGTGGGCTGGCTTTGATGGCACTTCACACCATCAAATCTCTGACCAGGCTAGCCCGTCGACTTTTGTGCAGAGTCCCTGACAGACAACAGAGTTGAGCTTGAGTTGCATTGAGGGATTGGCTGAAGCCCCAACACCAAAGGTAAGTATGTTGCCATAGGTGGCCAAAACGATAGGTGTGTTGTTCTGACTAATCCTTAGTTTTTTTTTCCCTTCACCAATTTATTACTGAATTCTGTTGTAGTCAGTTTACTTAGCTCCCTTCCAGCAATTTTCTGTGAATGGCTAGATTGTATTGGAGTCAGTCTGCCTTCCTTCAACTTTTGATGTGGCCCATTGTGTAGTGTCATAGTGAGTTTGTCCCCCCTCACTACCTGTTCTGATCTTTTTTTATTGAGAGTGTGTGATGTAACAGTCATCACTGACCAAGTTTTGCCAGGTTTAAACTTGCAGTCATCTGAGTACTATTACTTCCACATCTGTTCTCTGTAACTTAGATATTTAGACACCGAGTTGCCTGTCAAGTTGTCTAGACCTATCACACAGCCATGCTCAGCCACTACAATTGTAGCAGCTATGTTATCATCCACTGTTAAGATCGATACCCAGCAATACAGCCTGAGCAGTGGTGATGTCAAACACCACATACATCCTCCCCACTTGAGGACAATAGATCTCATAAGTCTAGGCGAAATCAGGTACTGAAAGTAAGAGTTGAATTTCGTATCCTGAGTTTAATACTCCTATCGCTCGTCCACTCAAACTTGACTTGTGACAGAGCTTCAACCGTCGACAAGATGCCTGTTGGTCCAAGGGATGATAAACATATTAAATGATATCTCCTTCAGTAGTAGGGTTCAAAAAACATACCCTCCTTTCCAATATTGAAAGGAAACGTCTTGAAAGGTTGGCCTCCGTTGCTTCCCTGCCTTGGTGGCGCACCTGGATTAAAGAAACTAATGAAGCTTGCACCGACCTTCCACACCAGTGCAACGCTTTCCTCCATTGATAGAGTCACAAGCCTTCTGCCGTCTGGAGAGAAACCTAATGCAGTAATGGGCTTCTTGTGGCCTTCTAGTACGAAAAGTCGAATCGCAGTTCTTAAATCATACATAATCACGGCGCCTTCGTGCGTGCCAACAGCAAGGCGCTGTGTTGACATGTGGAAATCGACTGTTGGGAAACTAAGACATTCTACCATATATATGGTGAAATTGAAAGAACAGGCAAGAGCGCACGTTTTAACCACATGACCAATGATCTCTGTAGCTGTGTCTAGGACTGCCTCTCTGTTTGTTGTGCTATTGGGATCCAATGACTTCACAACGGCTTCTATGAGTCTTGGTAGGTTCGGCTGAAGCACTGAGGGTTGCTGGACATTTTGTGAGCGTCGCTCAAGGCTCGACGATAAGCTGCGCACCTTTCGAATCAGAAATACAACAATCTGCATCACGGACCTGCGATGCTCAAGTGTAGGAGGGGTGAGAATGTCCAAACCCAGGGTTGACATGAAAAGTTGAGTGTTTTTGGTCGCAATGGACAAAACAGCAGCTCGGGCCTGCGCACCAACGTTCTGGGATAAGACATCATTTTTGCGCGAAGTAGTTGCGAGCGTAAAGAGGGAGCGGAGGATCTCCATCGAGTCAATGTAATACTGCCATACATGAAATCCTCTGGAGCAAAGATCAATGGCAAGGACCCGATAGCTCGATTTATCATCCAGGAGATAGAGACTGATAGATTTAGAAATATCTCGTAGCACCCTGATAAAGTTTCAGGAACGAACGAAGGTGACAGAGGGTCAAAAACATCGTACGGAGCTGAGATGAAACTGTACTTCTCTGCGGCAATGAAGCCACAGACGAACAATGATAAAGCAGCTGTTAAGGATTCTCGCTCTGAAGGTAATTGGAGACAAGGGGCTAGTAAAATGCCCTCAATTCAGAGAAGATAGTCAAGATAAAAGCACGTACCATAATGTTGCCAGTGCTCGAGAGTTGAAATGGCTTCCTCATCTGACATGGAGAATATGCTTGCATCAAATACAATACGGATAGCTTGCCGTAATTCGTCTGAGGGGCCAGTCAAGCTGATGTACAATATGAGAATTATTCTGATCAGCTCACTTGATCCCTGAAACCATAAATTGGCGAGATAGGATAAACTCGGCGGTTGATACGCCTCACCGACATATTTGGATAATGATGTTGTATAAAAGTTGATTACACTATTTGCTACTTCTGTATGCTCTGTTACACTAGTGATAAGCCACGTCGGAAGGACAAAAAACACATTCGCACCTTCAAAGAGGGCTATCACTTTAAGCACAAGCACTATGCCCAAGAGCCTGGTGGCAGTGACATTGCCTGAAATACACCACACCTCACTGGACGTTTTCGGGCTAAAGAATGAGATAGACTCTGCCATCGCAAGTCCAACTGAGGCGCCTGATTCACCAATGCCCAATCTTTCCTTACACATTGAGTCAACATCACCTTGTAAACCCGAAGTAATGAGTACAGAGAGAACGATACGGAGCTGATCCAAGCTCTTCAAGATTGCACGCGTTTGATCTCGACTTGAACTGATAACCTTTGCAGCGGCGATCGAGTCGGCAACGAAACGCTCGGTTTGTAGCGAAAGAATTGAGACTGATATTACATATCAGATCAAAAGGCTATCGTATTATCTGACAGCGCACCAGCATCTGAAGCCATCGGCAGCGGGGCAGGGATGTCCCAGACGGCAGACGTTGAGAATTTTTTAACCAGATCCCTATAGTTATGGTTTTTATCGTTTCAGAAATCATCAACGAGCAGCTTACATGCGTGTCCACCCCCCTTGGTCCAGCATTTCTTGAGCTTTCTCCAAGCTCATTGATCTCCAGAACTCTTTCGTACGCACATCCCACAGTCGACAGCGACGGTCAGCATATATGAGTAGTAGGTTATGTCCTCCAAGACACAGCGATTCAAGCTTTGCTGGCGCGCCAGGAATGAGATACAGGCTGAAAAGAGTTGATTCCTGCTGACTATGAAAGAGAAACGGAAAAACACACAGCTGGAACCCATCAACACCGATGACAGCAATTGCACCATCCATGGCAATACATAATGCGCATCCATGTAGCGGATTTTCTTTCTCTTCAGGAAACTGAAGAACCTTGCTGAGAGCTGTGTTGAATGCAACCCATCGTGCACACAGCCCAAGGTTACTACAATCACTATATTAGAGCAATAGCGTAAGAGTTGATTGATAGATGTACTTCGAGTTCCAGATCGCAACTGAGCCATCGTCAGCGCCACCAAGAATGTATCTCTCCTTCGTTCTGAAGTTGGAAACAACGTGTAAACTGAGAATATAACCGTCCAGAGGCTTGTCAGACATTTTGATAGGATCGCTTATAACATTGTACGGCTGGCACATCTGTCCGAACGACCAAAGCCTCAGAATACCATCGGCTGCGCACGTGTATGTTAATACGAGGTAGAGAAACAAGATTTGGAACCTTACAGCCACCAGCAAGTATTAAATCTGCATCAAGTGGAAAAAGCGCCGTGTTAATGACATGCAAGGCCACAGGTATGGGAACGCTCAGGAGCGTTCGAGGAACGATTTCAATACTAGTCCCAGCATCCCACGTATAAACATAGACATGGCGACAACCAAGTGAGTCGTCCGAGATACTTATGAATTCCGACGTCGAGGAGAAACATGAAGCATCCCAGCACTCTATGGTGATTGTCCTCTCAAGATTTGAGCTAAAAACCAATGTTCAGCTGGCCCACGAGGACAGCACACTGCGATCACTTACTAGTAACGTATCTTCGTAGCTAGGAAAGCTGTGTCGTTATTTGCGTCCACACACTGTAAACTATAGATGTCAATCCGGTCCTGAAGCTCCTACTATAAGTAATCCACTGATCTCGAGGAAACACAATTGCTCGCCTCAAACAACACTGCATACTGATGATCATCTAGCCATTTAACATTCATAACTTCTTGCACAGGATCTCGGTACAAGACCTGAAAGCTTCCTGCACATTCAACAATCTGATTACTGTCTCAGTCACTGAGCAGGATGTAGAGATGCAACTTACGATCAACTCCGTCTCGGTCCAGACAACTCCAAACAAATCATGCTTGCCAGGGTAGAGAGTAAACCCGCACAATGGCGTGTCGAAGGATAGTTGACCGAGTACCTGAGGATCACCCAACGACACTTTCATGTTGATTTTATTCTCATGTAAAGGTAGATAGTCCGATGACATAGCCTTGAGCTTAAAAGGATTGGATATATTCGAATGGGCCGAACCCGAGTCGGGTCCAGGTGAAGCTGATGCTGGTAATTCAGGGAGAACTTCTAAGTTACGGGCACACAAGTCACGGTCTGCATCAATGCAGAAAATGAGATTCCGACCTGTAGATGTTTTAGACATTCCTGTAGATCGGAAGGGTGAGTACTCATGCATTTACCGTCAGGATTTGTCAGAATTTCCATGCTGTTGAACAAACAATCAAGTTCCCAGCTCCCTAAGAATTCGAGCGTAAATTGTGTCGGACGAGTTTCAGTTCCCGACACTAATTGGTACATCACTGAGAGGGTTCGATCTTGAGGAACATCTTCCGCGTCAGACATACTAGAGGGAATGCCTCCGGGGATGCCTCCGTGGTTGAGAGCGGATGCAGTGATATAAGTCGTCTATCCAGAGACGTGAGGCATTGATACGCAGTTTCGTATACTTGGCTATATACCTGCTGCATGGAACTGACTTGAAGATTTCGCCAAGCATAAGTATCGTTGAGTGAGTCACGATCCTTGGGTTTCAGCTGTTCTTTGGAAAGACCGTCCTTAGTTTGGACACAAGTCAAACACTGTCCATCTGTTAGGGAAAACAGATAGAGAAATCTGAGAAGGTCGAATTTATCTCAGTGCGACGCGAAGAATGAGGACTTCTCACCCCGACTCCTGAAGTACAATACAAATGAAACTCTCCGTGAGAATAAATATCGACTTGACTGCGTTTCCTGATCCATTGGTACAGGGAATGATGTGATACTGCAAGTCTAACTCATCCAATATTTCCGTACCCGGCTCTCTCGGTGACGCTGGAGTAGAGAAAAGTCTGGAATTATTGGGAGGCGGAAAGTTTATCAGAACTTTAGACAATTCCATCCTTCGCGTCAGAGTGGGCTCAGTGGGTGGGAAAGTAGGCGGGGAAGGGGGCTTGATGGATATTGCTCTTTCGGAAACCGTGTCAGAAAGAGTCCTAGTGCTTGGGTTTTTCCCTTTCAGCAGATCTTTGAGTTTGTCTGCTTCGTCTTCGAAGTCAACATAGTTCTTTGGGGCTTCTACACGTTCAGCACTGATGCCAGATACGACTCTAGCCCTTGGGGGAACGAACAGAGGTGCAGCACTTGTTGAAGGGGACGCGGAACGAGAAGTCTGATGTTTTGTTGTAAACATTAACGGTAGGGGCTGACAAACCGAAGGCTCAACAACATCTAAAAGTGAGGTGGATGGCCTTTTGCGAAAAACATACAAAGTCCCATCCTCACAGCCCACCACAAGGCCTTCATGGCTTTGATCCTGCCTGTCTAGCGTTCGTGTCCATGTTTTTATTGATGTAGGCTTTCCTTTGAGGAAACCGTCCATGAGTAAGTCTGTAGAATCATTTGTATAGTCGGCGTTGTGTAAGCGACGGGAGCTGGGAAAAGATAAAGGAAGGGAGAAATTGGACATTGTCAATAAACCATATTGAATCAAGAATTGTCTTTGGGATCACGTGATGTATTTAATCTCATCAAAAAAAATGGTTCAATTCAGCCAGTGGTCGATCACAAATTTTCTCACTTATGAAAGATCGGGTGATGGCCCTCAGCTTTTCTCCGCCTTTACTGTCCCCACCCGCATCCTCTCTTCGTGGATCTAGATTCAAGATTGAGGACGAGCAGTGCAATAATGGGGGAAACTCGTTGGTAAATGCACAACGAGTTTCCCCCATTATTGCACTGCTCGTCCTCAACTCAACAAGAGGTAATCAAATCGTTCAGCTGCATTTTTCTACACCTGTCATGTCATTCGACTTGTCTTTTCTGTCGACATGCATCAGCTCCTGTGCCTACGCTTCGTGTATCGCGCGGACGCAAGATAAACTAAGTCTGTCTAAGACCTGGGGATCGATACACGACGTAACAATGCAGCATGTTCCCGAGCAACATCTGATCTTAGGCCTTGGGCCTCGAGAAGAATGCCATTTCAGGTGCGTCCTAGCTTGAGGGTGAATAATTGCAACAGTCTAGAACGATCCATAAATTGACTGGGCAGTTCAGGTCCAATAAAGCCATGCTAGTATCTTGGCTGTGATCTATCTTCGAAGTTACCACAATAAGTCTTGTGATACCCTGGGGCGATACGGAAACAGAGAAGATCAATTATCCTGTCGACACATCTTCAGGATGAAATGCCAGTCACATCTCGAATTTCTCAAGATATCATTTCACGCAACATACAGGAAAATCTCAAGCAGCTGGTTTTTGAGCCTTTCATCTTTGTTATTCTGTAGCTCAACTGACTGCTTGAGTTATACTAGAGATAAAAAAACTTCTCACATTGTACATTTGACTGTTCAGATTTTACCTTCAACGGGCTTTAGGAGAACTGTTCGACGAGAAGACCACCTTACTGTTGCCGTCGGGTGAACAGTCATGTCAGAGAAGACTTTTTCTCCTGAATCAGACTAATCAAATCTTCAACGATCATATACATATTGCGATCAAATCGTAGTACCTTGGAACTCGGCTATCCGGAGTATTTACTTAACAAACCTATAGTTTCTTCTCGATCCTCCCTGAACATTCTGCTCGAGGATGGTTTCACGATAGCCGGCCTCTGGACACCGTCGACCCCTGTCATGGCCAACATTCCTTTTCTCTGGAGTAGATCAACGATCCTCTGAGCATCCTCCTGTACGTCTTTGGCAGTCAACCTATACCGCTTCGGCGTAATTCCAGTTCCAAACGTCCTCGTAACATGATTCGCACATAGCATGACCACCATGATATTGACTAGGTGCATCGGCACAAGCGAAAAGACAGTTGACCATATCAGTTGCAAATTCGTCTGTTCAAACCTCGTCAAGGGGCCTTTACACCCTGGTAACGGTGTTCTTGGATAACAAGTCCTGCTAAATGTGCCTCCATGATTAGGATTGGACCATCCACAACACCTGAGCGAGTCTTGAATGAGCATGCGACCGTATGGCGTGTAATACTGACTCCAGGACATGTCGAGTTTCTGGTCAAGTGCAAATGTGGCGCGTTTGTATGTCGTGTAACCGATAGCACACATCGAAATAAGGCATGGCCATAAAAGAAGAGCATATATAGCGATGATAGGTCTTGAAGACAGGAGGGTCCCAATGACCCCGACGAGAGCAGTGAAGACGAGAACAGAAGAGGCAAGGGTGATGAGGATGAGCACGTCGTTGTCTGAAACATACATCACATCTGCATTGTGCCAGACTGGGTAATGGAATAAACATTAGCTGCGAGGCGCCACCGCGATTGAATAATGGAGACCCACTGCGGAACCAAATCCCTATAGCGCAGGATAAACCCGCAATCCCATAAACCAATACTGATAACACAGAAAAAAGCAAACAACACTTAAAGCCCGTCCATTGACTGAACCATTCAAAGCCCAATAGTCCATTGCCACCACCAATTCCATTTTCAAGTAAGACTGCATCTACAGACTTCTTCAGTTCATCATTACCCAGCCTTCCGGTGCTCTTGAGGGGTAAAGGTTTCGGCCATTTACTTGTAAATTTGTCAGGAACACCAAGCCCAGACTTCGGTAAGACATGACCCAAAGACGAAGCAACCGTGGCAGAACTCGAAGCAGATCTGGTGGTGTATACAGAATCCTCCGATTCAGTCCTTGATTTCTCTGGTCTCAAAACCACTTGTTGAACGTCCAAGTATCTCTGGGCATCCGGAAATCTTGTAGGAGTTGGGAGCACATTCAAGGACATGGAGCCTGACCCCGAACACATAGAGGGTGTAAGAGGAACTGTATCTAGCCCATCGTGATCCGTAATTTGACTATAAAAAGAGCCAGTATAATCAAGTTGCGAATTTCTAGCTTGAAATACGTCAGCGAATGGGTCCTGTTCGAAACTACCATTGTCTTCATTGTAAGGAGAAAGCTCAACTCGGGGACTCGTCCGTCTGCGAAGAGAATGAAGATCATCGTATTCACAGGGATTCCTTCGTGATCCATTGTTTAAATAGTTCGCCATGAAGGTCGAGGTTGTGGAGTAAAGCGGTAGACGAGAAAGGCCTAGCCATGGGTCAGCCACATTCAGATATTGGGTAACATGGTCAAGTCTTTGAAAAGAATCCATGATTCATCCAAATACAAACGACTATACAAATCTTGTCTTGGATTCGAATCTGCACACGCTGTACTTGATAACAAAGTGAGCGAGAGATATGATACGGATTCGAAAATGATGATATGTCTGCAACGAGAGTCCATAACCAAACCAAGCTGACATCAAGTCCATGAAGCAAAATTAATAATGTAGTAAGTTCGAGAAGGGGTAATATCGACGTTTACTGTCGTAATTCATTCCGGGGCAAGCGATGAATCCTTTTGGACAGCAGAAAGAATCATGAACAGGTGTCACGCGCTATTTGTAGGCAATTCCCATGGACAATCGGCGTCAGCGACTTGAGTGGACACCATTGGACTTCCTGGAAGTCCAAAAATATCGAGATGAAGCACAAGTTGGAACTGCATAGCTACCACCACGTCAGATAAATCGTCACAAAATAATACAAGACCACTCACGGGGACGGGTCCCATTTGCATAATTGATCTTGTTTCTGCATGCATTGTACCAGTTGTTCCCTGAATGGCTCAGCTGGTCAGACAGGATCCTTATACAGATAATTGTCAAGGAAAATTACTCACATGTCTGATCGGTATCATTAGTTGCAATGTATGTAAAGTTCAAAGGCAGCATCAGTTCAGGAAACTGCTTCGGGGGAACTATCTGATCATGGAGGAGATCACCCGTACCCACTTGACGTCCGGTGGTGAGGTCGAAAATGGAAGCCCGTATGTGCTTGAATGTGATGGGCACGAAGTTGCTGCCCGTATCGAGCTCCAGTGAAGCAAAGGCTGGAAAGGAAAAGTTTGCAGGTGCTCTTGAGAATCCATACGACACAGTCTGGGCCCATTCTCCTGTTGCGTTCACAATCGGTGTCCGGTTATTAAAAGAAAAGGATGGTACTCGAGGAAAACAAAAAGCTAGGATGAGCCCAATTCTTGACGATCATGAAACAAAAACACATTAGGTTGAAGGAAAAGAGAATAATCAAGATGAACTCACACAATGCACAAGACAAATATGAACCATACAAATACTTTCCTTGTACAGTATGACCCACACATTCCCCGTTCGCCCCGGTTCCATTGTTTCCACTTCTCTTTCCTCGATTCCGATTTCTTTTCACGCTTTGCGCGTTTAGTCATGTCGTGCAGTTCAGCTTTGCCCCATTCCGGCCCGAGTGCTGGCACAGTGACCATTTCCACTTGTGCCTGATTTGACTGCCCTTCGAGCTCCATCTTCGGAGACGGTGTCGGAGGTTCCAATGGCTGATATCTGTCTGTCGGTTTAGTCGATCATGCCAGGAATTCTCATGAAACAGCTCGCACTCACCCATTTGAGCTTATCGTAGTAGAACCAAAGGCCGTACTATACCTTGGCCCTGCATTGTTAAAATCCGCATAGACATCCCATACTTCTTCTTCCTCGTCTCGTCCGCCCTTAAGCGGTTCTTCTCTTCCAGGATAGAATGTACTTGAGTTATAACCACCAGAGGCTTGACGTCCTCCAAGCCGATTTAACTCAGGAGTGAAGAATGATGAGGCATCATCTCGTCCTGGCCGCTCAGCAGGACGGTGGTTGGGCGGAAAATCTTGATTCAGTGCATCCATTGAACTTTTACGTCCCCCGTAGAAGGAAGATACAGTGGATTTTCGATCTGTATCCATGAGACAGTGGGAAAAGATATAGGCGCTAAGGACAACGACCGAACAGCAAGCCGCCCGCACGTGGATGTGTCAATCACCGTCATAACAAAAATCGATAAAATCATATGCTACCCGGTTCTTTCCCATCCACTACTCTCGTCATCTGTAAGGGCATCCTTCGCACTGATGTGATTATGGATCAGTGGCTCTTCTGCGCTTCCGATGCTCGTGGATCTTGTGCAATTAATCTCGCAGCTGAAAAGCTGCCGTGTTATGCTTCATCTTTGTTTTCCACTGGATCTGATTCCTTATATCGGGACTCCGCTAGATGAAAGACATACCGCTTGGTATTCTCCATTCCCCCAAGGACTAGCTGTTTCAATGTCATCTCGTCCATTCATTGATGGTCTTATTTTTCCTTGAGAAATTCCCTATTGTCGCACGGGGCAATCACGCAACTGTAGAAACAAGAAGGGGATTTGAGGAACTCAATGCCATCACCGCTGAAGTCAAGTAGAAATATGGTCATGAGATTGACTTGGTCGTAAGCCATTCGCTCGTCGGATTTCGATAAACAAACAGTCAAAGGAAGGTTTTTGCTTGGATCAGCGTTACTGCATGCAGGTGAGCATCTCTCGAGAAATTTCAATCAAAACTCGGATATCCTATCATGCTCTGCAAACGCCATTTGCTCACCCTTGCTATCATTTTTCTGTCTCAAACTCTTTCGATTCGACATAGTATATGTCAACTTGTCGGCACAGATCATGGTTTAGCATTCTCTCGTCAAATCATTCAGACTGTGATCAGTAGAGCATGTATCAGACCAAGTTGTCCATCAAGTTTGCAAGATGCAACAAATTGATTTGTTGACACAATGGAAACAGCTCCTTAATTTGTTTTTGAGGCACCTCAGCCCAGATAACAGAATTGTACATGCCGGTAGTAAGACAATGTACATAGCTCACAACTTGAAGCCATTATGCAGGGGGACAACACCAAAAGCAGATCCTCCCTTCCCGAACATCTTTCTTATGTCTCCAACGAGTTCTTCTGGGCGTTCATACGCAGCAAAGTGCCCGCCTTTCTCGTGTTCAGACTCAAATACAACATGTTTTCTCCTTAGCCAGCTGAGAATCATCAGTTATATACATTGGGTTTCCATGACCCTGACTTACTATCGAGGCATGACGACGAGCTCCTTCGGAAAGAAGGAATATCCAGTCGGAATATTGACTGCTCCTGGTTCCCAAGAATTTCCTCTGGATTTCATGAACTCATAGTAGATTCTGACCGAGGCAGCTGGGCCTGAACGTGAGAACCAGTAGATGGAGATCCAGGTGAGTACTAGAATGAATTCAAATAAACATTCGTCAGTCAGTCTTGTGCAGTTCTGATAGTCGGCTCACCTTCGTCATCCGTCCACGGATAGTCATCAGTCCAGCTCAGCAATTTCTCATAAATCCAACCAAGCAATCCAACGGGAGAGTCAGCCAGACCATAGCCGAGTGTCTGAGGCTGAGTAGACTGCTGCATGAAATAGCCACGGCCTTCTTTGTCGAACCATTTACTGCGTTCCAGACCTGCTTTCTCAACAGGCGTCAAGCGAGTTATCAAGTACTGTAGTAATAGCCCAGGTCGACTCCACAAACTTGGGGGTTGAGCCCTTTCACACAGTCAAAACACAATCAGTAGGAGATTATTGGTGGGCTCACGTAGGCATATTCGTGTGCCATGCTTTGCTATGCGTTCCTCCGTATTTCGCCGCAATGGTTCGTGTGATCTACATGCCAGTCAAACAAGTAAAAAAAGAGCAACAATCAAGACTTAGACTCACAATTGACCCCCAATCACCACCCTGTGTCACTGTTGTCGAATCATGTTAGTGCTTTCCTATCATGCCAAACAAGTTCCACGAACCGTACTCATTGTAACCGAGAGCCAGCATCAATTTGTGTGATATCTGGCCAGTTCAGTATACCGAAACTCTTAAAGTTCTAAGTATATATACTGACTTGCGCGTATTGATCAATGGCAAACCCTCTCTTCCTGGGAGCTTCTGAGAATCCATAGCCTGGTAAGCTTATGGCTACCACATGGAAACTCGGATAGTCGGGTGACTCCTGGATTAGCAAAGGTAGTATCTTCCTGACTTCATAGAAACTACCGGGCCCTAGAGACGACACATAAGTGAGAAATATCGGATAAAGAGGGGTGAATAGGTGTCACTTACAGCCATGGACGAACAAGAGAGGTACAGCAGAAGCCACTGAGCTCTTCTTGTGAACATAGTGTACATTGAGCAACCCAAACCCCTCAACCTCAATATCACGCGTGAATTGGGGTAACTCGTCATTAAGTTGTGCTTCATGCTTCCGCCAGTTGTATCCGTCCTTCCAGTACGCCACCAAGCGCTGGATGTCTCGTAAAGGCGCACCATAATCACGACCGACATCCTCGAGTTCATCCGGAAATCTAGTCAGGTCGAGTCTCTTCTTGAGATCGTCGATATCCTGATCAGAAATAGCAATCCTAAAAGGCGTTTCTGTCATTTTGGGGAATGAAAGAACAAGGGTGTGAGTAGGCGGTGTGAATAAGCATTTGTTGCTTTATATAGGTACGGTGGCTCCTCATATTCTTTTGATGCTGAGTAGCAATTTACATGTGATAAGGAGATCTTGTCCCATGGCATTACTGAGTCTTTCAGTATCAATACACCACTGCTTATTGCAGAAATCAAACAAATATTACTTCGACTTCGACGCAATCTATCAGATCCTATTCATCTATCAGCGGGAAATGCGCGACTAGCCTGACCGAACAACTGATAAAGTAACTGACATAGTGTCTGTGCTGCACCCCACAGATAGGATTCCAGCCAGAAGACTCAACAAAAATCATACAAATTGAAATATAAGATCAACTCAGGCCCCAAGGCAGGCTATGAAAGAACCCTGTGAGTCTGAGCAATAACACAAGGAGAGAAAAGCTCCGCATTTAGCACTAATCACATTGGGAAAGAATACGATAACGAGGCAAGCCAAATCAACAGACTAGTTCTCACTTCCTGACGCGCTTTCTAAGTGTGACATTATATGTCCCAAACTATAGGCCAGACAATGCTTCGGGTCAATAAAGCGTGCGTACACCCAATGTCAGTTTACGATACACACTGATTGACTTCATGTTAGCACATTCTCATCGTTTGGGAAAAGCAACTCACGGTCATGGGCTGAGAAGCGGTGTTCATGATCAAAGCAACAATCAACCCATAGAGACCCAAGACCTCAGCGAAAATGAGGATGAGGATCATACCCACAAAAAGTCTGGGCTGCTGTGCGGTACCCCTTACACCAGCATCACCGACAATGCCGATGGCAAAACCAGCCGCAAGACCTGCGAGGCCAACAGAAAGACCAGCACCGAGTTGTACAAAACCCTTGGCAAGCGACATTGACACGGCCACTGTTATGGATTGCATGAAACATGACATAACAGATTATTTCCAGTATGGGGCGAGAGACGTAGAAATAGTAAATCAGTCAATAGGTGAAATGATAAATTGAAAGAATTACGTACAGTCACTAGCAATGAGTACCGAAACGACGAGGCCATAAATCTGTTTATGTATGAGTAAACAGTATTCTTAGGCAGGTAGTGTCTCACAGCAATGATACCAGCCATGATAACCGGGACGACACACTTCATCATCAAGTCCGGTCGAAGCACCGACATGGCAGAGATACCAACACCAGACTTCGCGGTTCCATAACTGATATACATATATCGTTAAGCGAAAGTTTGCAGATGGATGTAATTTGGAATCAAGAAAACAGAATGAATAACCGTACCCGTTCAGATTCAAAGGATAGTTACTCACCTAGCACCAATACCTGACAAGCAGAGTGACAGACACAATTAGCTGTCCCACCTCCTACTCACAAGTCAACTCACAAGTGAAGACAATTGCACTGGTGCAGCCCTGATATTTACAGCTCACTCAACCTGCAGCAAAAGGTGTCACTGGCACGTACCATGGCACTAAAGAAGGGAGCGTAGGTGGGGCACAAGTCGGACATTATGAATCAATGAGATAAGTGGACGAGAAATAGTGTTGAGAGCCAAGGAGCGGACAGACGAGCGGACAGACACAACAGTCAACGTAACGTAGCTACCATAACCGGAGGGCTGACGGGCGGAGTTCCAATTCATACCTGTGCCGTTGGCCGAGCTTCGGCGAGGCCCGGTCGCAGCCACTGTCTACAGCCCCGTCTACCTCGACTCCTCCGGCTCCTTTCTTTGATTTTTGATGCGGTGCTCGGTTGCAGTCCACAATAGAATACAAGTACCTTACATGGTTGCTTCAGGAAACCGAAGTTCCCCCTTCATTAGCTATGAAAAGAAAGAGAAACAAAAGAAAGAACTATATAAACAAAGGTTACTTGTAATCAACCAACGGAAGTAATTGCTCAGAGAGAACTAGTGATCAATCTACTTCTACACTTATAGGGCGGGAAAGGTCTTAGGACGTATTCCGGCTGGAATTTTTGTGTTCTTTGCATTGTTACTGACTTTTGAGTGGAGAAACCATTTAGCACAGTCCCAGAGGTCAATTCTGTTGTTTGAAAAGAAAGCCCTATTTGACGACTGCTAGAGAATGCACTTGCCCTGGGTGGATGGACAGACAGACAGATCTTCTGGCAGATGTCAAGGAATCTGTGATGGGGATAATGTGGGTACTGAAGTTTGTAGCCTTAGTAATGCTAGTCTTCTCGCGAAGAGCTCCACATCTTGTGGCTTTTCCTGCTGGCGCTCTGGACGACGATACTTGCTGCCCTGATCTCTAACTATAT
>Ga0153949_1000160_pt1 | contig 21888 bp, 19 predicted proteins | sample TSNJ033MetaG_FD_104705 | JGI IMG/M metagenome (GOLD analysis project Ga0153949, IMG submission 104705) | Attine ant fungus gardens microbial communities from New Jersey, USA - TSNJ033 MetaG | ecosystem: Host-associated > Fungi > Mycelium > Unclassified | place: USA: New Jersey, Wharton State... | reverse complement strand
TTAGACTTAACAACATTTTTTGCTGCTTGTCTAACTTTGCTTTTTTGAGCACTTTGATTATCAAATCAACCAATTACAAATCAGTAAGTGACCATTTGTGATAGCTACTAGACTCATTTGGAGTGAACCCTGTTGGCCATCTCTAGTCTGGGGAAGCAGAACCTAGTCCTCAGCTATACCTTGCTGAAAGACTATAATCCAGAGGTCAACTAGGAAAAGGGAAAAGTCCTTATAATGCAATGTCTACCTTGCTGTGAAGGATGCCATACACTATAGAAGAAACAGGTCTCAAAGAAAAGGCAAGAGGTCCAAGCCCTAATGTACTGTCAGACCAGACCTATTCTACTTCTGGACAATGACAAAGAGGATCTCAATGCTCTGTATGGGACTGATAGATGAGACTGGAAGCTTGGAGACTGACTGTTTATAACTAGACTATTTCTCCAGCCCTTAGAAAAAGCCATATAAGTAGGCCTGGAGAATTTACAGCACCCTCTACTGCACATTACTGCTTTTGTTACCACAGTTGATCACAAATTTACCACACTGTTTGGCAATACTTATAATAACTTTGCTGTATATTACTGTAACTTGACTGTGTATTGCTGCTACTTGGCTGCTACCTGTTATCTTGTTACACTAACTTAGTAATAGTAATTGATGATAGTAATTAGTGATAATCCTAAGTGGCCAATATATTGACTAGTCAATTAAACTCATAAAATGGCCAAGTTTATTGGCTAACAAGCTGTAATCACTAGCTCAGTAATCATTTAACTACAGTACAGTACCAAAAAGCTAGTGAAAAATAAATTATATAACTTAGTTCTGTAATACAGTTAATAATTTGAGTAGAGACTCATTACAGCCACTATAGCAACTTTACTACACTTTCTGGTTTCTTAACTTCCACTAGATTACTCTACTGGATTTTTGATTCCTAGGCTCCCTAGTAGTCTTGGATAACCTTAGAACCTATCTAAATAAAAATTATTTCTACAAGTGAGTTGGTCATCTCACTGAAAATATGTCACTGTTACACCAGCAACTTTACTATGCTTTCTGGTTCCTTGACTTCCCCTGGGTTATTTCACTAGATCTTTGGTTTTTAGACTGTATAATGATATTGAGTAAACTTATAATCTATCCAAATGAAATTTATTTTCTAAAGGTGATAGAAATGAGTTGACCATCTCACCAGAAACATGTCACTATCACACTAGCAACTTTACTGCACTTTCTGGTTTCTTGATTTCTACTAGGCTACTTTACTAGATTTTTGGTTCCTAGGCTCTCTAGTAGTCTTGGATAGCCTTAGAACCTATTTAAATGAAAATTATTTTCACAAGTGAGTTGGTCATCTTACTAAAAATATGTCACTGTCATACCAGCAACTTTACTATGCTTTCTGGTTCCTTGACTTTCCCTAGGTTATTTTACTAGATTTTTGGCTCTTTGGCTGTTTGGTGATCTTGAGTGGTCTTATAATCTATTCATCTCTTCAATAAAGTTCTCAAGTTTTATTTTTAACTATGTTCTGGTCTAACCATATAAAGACCAATGTTGAATTTGTAAAATTTTGCAGGTCTATATTATTTCTAGAACTTCAACCCAAATATTGTGTTTTCAGCTCTACTTTACTTATAAACCATGGTTTTTGTATGTATAAGAACTAATATTCTAAGGTCTGTTTGCTGAAATTTCTTATTTTAGAAATTTTTCAAACATTATGCACAATACTTCTTGAGTTCATCTCAAGAAAATTCTTCAATACTAGTACAAAATGAAATAAAATTATCTCTTCATATGTTATACTTTTTTCTAGCTAATTTTTCCCTTATACTTTTCTATAGGACTAGCTGATATTCAAGCTTTGATTCAAGCACTTCAATCTATAACACAATCTTCCCAACCTTTGAATCTACAACAATTTTCCCAGTCTCTCTTATTGCCTTCAGCTTCAAATATTCCTTTACAGCCCTTCCAGTTTGTCTTGCCAGTCTAACATAATCCTGGATTTTATCACAAATGGTCACTTACTGATTTGTAATTGGTTGATTTGATAATCAAAGTGCTCAAAAAAGCAAAGTTAGACAAGCAGCAAAAAATGTTGTTAAGTCTAAGGTTTATTCTTAGACATATAGTTCTTATATATATAATTGTGGTGGTCTGTATACCAGAATAGCCTACTATATGATCACTACCTATTGTTCTATATATAGGAGTGTTATTGTTCTTGAAATAGAGATATCCTAACTATCTTAGGGCAGTTCTTTGTTCTATTCAAGAACAGATGATAATTTATGGATAAAGATTAGTATTATGTACAAACATTAAGGACCTTGTATCTCCATGGGATCTTATTGCCTTGGGGTCTATCTATAGTCAAAAGAAGCATATTGAAGAGAGCTTTACAATGGTCATTGAAGCAAATGATTATATCAACTAGTTCCTGAGATATCAGCAATTTAGTATCTGGTGACTTGGTGATTACTGACTGATCTGCTGATAACTCAGTAAATACTAATTGCTTTGAGATGTTTTTGGTATTGTTTGAAAGGTCTTCTTAAGAGCTTTTGGTGGCCATTTAGATCATTGAAATTGGCTGAGTATTCCCAGAGTTATGGTCCAAATGAAGTTTGTTACATATCCTTTTAGCTGAGGACTGTCCCAAAACACCCAACAAAATCAATAAAATAAAGAACACACCATATCACAAAGCTCTCAGCTCACTGATGTAGTTGCAGGTTACTACTCAACTAGACCTGTTATATACAGTAAATGTCCTATCTTATTTTGCTCACAATCCAGACAAATCCTATTGGAATGCAATCAAACATACTCTCAGATACATAAAAAGAACCCTAGATTTTGGGATAACCTATAAGGCATCTGGAGACTTAAACCCAATTGGCTATGTTGATTCTGATTTTGCTAGATACAAAGATATATGATGCTCCACTAAGGAGAACATTTTCTTAGTTACAGGGGGACTAATATCTTGGAAAAGTAAGAAACAAGAAACTGTGGCACTTTCAATGGTAGAAGCTGAATACATGGATTTTTCTCAAGCTGCCACCCAAGTCTTATAGATTAACAAATACCTTAGCAAAATTGGACTGGCATTATCAAAACCTATCACTATATATACCAACAATAAAGGATTGATTGCTCACTGTTTAAATGACAAAAACTATAGGAGAACCAAGCATATCAACATTAAACATCACTTTGTGAAGGATTAAGTAAAATCAGGGAATACTGCTTTTGAATATATATCTACCACCAACAATATTGCCAACCTCTTCATAAAACCACTTGCATATGACAAGATACAATCTTTTTCTTCTCAGCTCAACCTGCCTAAAGGTTTATTGAGTTAATCAGTCCAGAAAGAGTATTGGACATGAACTGATCAGTGTGACATTGTTTCCTCTTTCTACTCTTTCTATTTATGTTACTGCCATTATTAATCTGAAACATCTGAACTCGTATAAATAGTATTTTCTTAGAGTAGGCTCACTCAGTCATCTACTACACTGGGTAATGTCTGAGATGAGCTATAGTTTCTTATATGCATGTTGTGTCTTACTGTATACTATAGATTATTCACTACAGGTAAATATAGTCATCTACCACACTGGGTAATGTCTGAGATCATTCACTACAGCTCATAATTTATATGTATCCTCATGAAGGCATATCTAGAGATGTGATGACTATAGCATTCCATCCAGTACATTCCAAGTATAACATTCCACCCCCATATCAATACATGGTTGATTATCCTACCATACCATAGGAATTTTGTCCCATTTCTCTGTTGTACATTCTCTCCCATGCAAATCCAGCTAGGAACAGTGGGCTTGATAAATTTAAGCATAAAGAACTGCAATGATAACATATAGAGGGTTTGAAATTTACAATGTGGGGGAGACCATTAATAGGATATATGACAGTGGGCAGCAGGACGAGGTTAATATCGACACCGAGGCCTCTCATGACAGTGGGACTAGGGTTTGGCATGCCACGTTGTCTTCCTATCTGTTGCTATCACCATTTGTAGCAGGATATTTATATACAGTGTAAACTTAGTGTTTAAGCCTTGACCTGCCAAAATTCTTATATGTTTCCGCTCCACGTTCTATTGAGAGCCTCTGAGTCTGCTGCTAGAGAGATCTCTATGCCATGATCGCCTACAAAGTGCCTCTTGACCCTTTGAGTCTAGTTGACTTTTTATATTGACCTCACACAGTCCTTTTATGACCTGGATTAATGGTTCTATGATATTTGAAGTCACAAGTGCAGCAAACTTCCTGCCCATGCAAAGAATTAGAATTAATAGCTGTGCCTCTCAAGGTTAATGCCACGAATGATTACCAGGAAGAGATATCAAACTGCCTTGATATACTTTATTTTGTCAATCGCAATCCATCAGTTAGGGGCATTGATTGTGTAAAGCCTCGGTCGATCACTAAGTACCTTAATCAACTATCAATCGTTATCGGTTCTTTGTTGATTTTGGTGATCATTGTGAAACCAGTGACTGTCGGGTTATTGGCACGTACTTGCCCCCCATTTACAGTTACTGTCTTCTCATCGATCATCCAGATACTTTGTTGATGACCCTATTGTGGTAGGTTTTGATAGTGAGCTCATTTTCTGAATCAAATTTTGCATGGTGCACGCATGATTTACATTGCCTTTGCGTCACAACAGGATCGAGTGACCATTTGAACATGGATTAAACAAAAAATCCAAAAGGTCAAGATTGTCTGTCAGATAAACTTCAATGCGGTCTGTCCACCACTCAAGTCTACTGGCTCGACATCGTATCTTATTCTGTCTAAATACATTTCATACTTTACTGATATTTTGTCATACCATTGTTCTTATTTTGTTTACTCAATGTTAATCTATCATCGATACTGTTCGATTGATCATCATTGTCGATACCTCGTTGGATCATCCAGGGCATTGTTTGATCAATCACCATTGTTGGTACCTTGCGGATCATTCATCGATCATACAATTACAAAATTATTTAAGATTGACATCAAAATGTCAGTGTTTGTCGAAAATGAAAGCCCTGTACAGTCATGATTTATTTTTGACCAGCATGTGATGCAAATACAATGGAATTCATGAGCACAACACACAAAGTTTCATTCAAATGATGAGATGCCTATCAGGATCCTAGTGATCGATGATCCGCAAAGTACCAACAATGATGACTGATCAAACAATGCCCTGGATGATCCAACAAGGTATCGACAATGACGATCAATTAAACAGTATTGATGATGGATTCACATTGACAAGAACAATAGTATGACAAAATATCTGCAAAGTATCAAAAGTATTTAGATAGAACAAATTACAATGTTGAGCTCGGCTGACAAGTTTTGAATTAGTGGAAAGGTTGAGTCTGCGCGTGAAGTCGAGACTTCAAATCACGCCAGATTTATATGATGTATTGCACACATCGACCTTGTATTCTCAGTACTGTTATATTCGTTTCGACATACACAGGATTGTCCAATTATGTTGACGACATGAACAATAATTCAACTACTGCATACACAATAAGAGAGCAGTGAACTGGATGGGCAGGGACAGAAGAAAAGAAATAGATCTATCACAGATGTTTACGCTATTTACCGACGACACACAAGACTGGACGGTTTGATGAATCTATTCCACTGCAACAGGGTTCGTGTAACTCATCGTCCGGCAAGCAGATGCCGAAGACTCTACAAAAGATAAGAGCCGAAAGGATGATACATAAATGCCTTTTGTTCGGAGCCAGTGCAGTGTCTAAGAAGAATGGACAATATCCTGGTTCCCTCTTCGCTCCTCCTTATTGTCCTGCTGATTGTCATTGTCTTTGGGATTGCTGTTGTCATCTAGAACATTCTGGCCGTCATCCTGGCCTTGAACATCCGTTTCGGACTCACGCTGATCCTCATATTCATGGTCAGCAGTATGATTATGAAAATCTCCCTGGACATCTTCCCCTCCCCCACCGTCTTCTTGGCTGTCTTCTGTGTTGCTTTCCTCCACTTCTGCATCGCTTTCTTCCTTTTCTTTTGCCCACATCGTGAACTTTTTTGCCTCGTAGAACTCTTGAGCCGCTGCATAGTTAATAGTTTTGAACTGATGGAAATACCGCTTCTCCACATCAAACTCCCAATACCATATCACCGACTTTTCCCCATGCCCAACTTTATAAAGCCCACAGTTCCTCCTCACTGACTTTTTGCGAAAGAGAATGTGAAGAAGGGCAGAGACATGGCTCGATCCAAAGAGAGGAACATATGGCCGGATGACCTTTGCTTTTTCCAATTGATTGACAACCTGGCAAGCGATTGGATGAATTCATTGTGGATAATCATATTTGAAACATACCTGAAGAATTTAAGCAGGAACCACTTCACCAAATTCTTCGGCGCCAATACAATCAAATATGGTGTGGGATAATGTTCGGACAGTCGCTGAGGTGCCGAAAACATCACGACTTGACAAACTACCTATTTCCAACAACTTTTGTATCGCTATCAGAGACTTGCAATAATCAAGATCTGCCAGTGGCTGCAATATAGCGAGCGGAACATCATAATTATCCCAAATGTTTGGGTCACAGATTAGTGAGAGAAAGGAAAAAATCGTTAACTTGAGACAGGAGTCAACAAACTCTGTTCCATGTGGCCAAGAGAGTGCGGTAGAGGAGCCAATGATACCCGGTGCCGACACAAGTCCTGGAATAACAAGTAAGTTTAGGGCAGATACAACAAAGGAAATACATGCTTGAACCGTCAATAGCATAGCTTGATGCATAATTATTGTGATTTTGAATCAACTGATCAAGGAGTTTGGATTGCAAGGCAGGGATCTTGACACAGAAGGCACCAGAGCGAGTAGGATCACAAAGGAAATCATCAAAAGATTTGTGGTAGAAACGAAATGTTCCATGAACACCGAGAACATGGTCTAAGATGGATCTATCTAGATGGAACCATTGGCCTTGGTCATAATATGGCCGTGTGAGGTCGATGCGAGGGTCGAGTGAGCTCAGAGGGTCAAAAGACGGCTCGTATGAAATCACCGCATATAGATAGTGACAGATGTCCTTAAAAGTATATTCCGAGATCCTATACATACAACAGGGCATGATGACATCGCCTAGAGATTAGGAAAGGAGTTGTGCACACTAGAGAATATGCTCTAGAATCTATTCCATAATGTAGATATAGAGAGCATCAAGTTGTGAAAAGGGTGATGTGGCTGCATGTTCTCCTGTATCAGAGAGTGTATCGAGGACAGACTGCAGTCGTTCACGGAATTGCAAGTCTGGTGGATAGGCCACATGACACAAGACAGCAGCAAAGTGAGCAAATAGGCCATCTGCTGCATCGACGAGGGTCCTGATGTCGTTGTAAGTTGGCCATGATGATAGCAGTTGCGGAAAGCCTTGCTGATCAAGTATGTTCTTGAATCCACCCCGAAGATACATCTCGATCTCCCCGTCTGCCTCTCGAGAGATAGGGAGTTCAATAGAATGAGTGACGGAAGTGATGTTGTCCTGTTTGAATGCGGACACGATGCGAGGTTCAGCGCGGCTGAAGGTGGCCCAATGGAATGGAGTATATCTCTCTCTGACGGAGGATGCGATTATCTCGATGATTTCTGCTTGTACGTCCTTGCCCACACACTCGTCCAATCCATCAATGAATATAGCTTTTGGTTGTATTCTCTTTCCCTGCTTCTCTAGCTCCCGAATCAACTCAACAATCAGTGATTTGAATTGAGATGGCATTTTCTTCTCAACAAGACTCTTATCCTTGGAGATTCTCTCATCGACAGCGGCACGATAGTCAGGAAGCGCAGTAGTAAGTTGATAAGCGATGGAAGTGAAGAGGCATAAGGGATTAGAGCGTAAGGGATTAGAATGTTTGTTGACAGTGAAGAAGAATGCAGCACCAAGATGTCCACTTTCTTTGAGTTTCTCGGCACATGTCTGAGCGATGGCAGACTTGCCAACACCAGCTGGTCCCCTCATCCAGTATATCGACGAGGGTGGGTTGGCGGATTCGGTTACCCAATTTGTGATGTCAGCGATATATTGTTCCCGAGTACCTGGGAAGCAGCGGCGATCGTAATGGTCTTGAGAATCAAATACGGCTCCTGGATCGGAGGCTTCATAGAGGATATCTATTCCTAGTACTGCATTAACCAACATTCCATTAGCCGAAACAATGCTGCTCACCAGATCGGCCGTATTGGTTCGTGATGTTGTTTGTGATATTGGTAGTCGACTGCGCAATCAAACTACTATCCTTGATCATGAGGTCTCTAGCATCAGGAAACATCGACATGGTGGTGGCAAGATAGATGATGAGAGCAGGAAGCTGTTAAATTCATGTCAATGTCAACGTGTGAACACAGGTCACAAACTGGCCAACCACAGCGAAATCTTCCCATGTTCGATTTTTCTCCTCTGGATGATTCTCTCACTCAATCTTGTGCTGTGACAGGCCCATTATCTGAAGAATTGGAAGGCTGTAGGACATGAAGGGATAATATCCAGCCAAAAAGGCTTCACTGCTTGTACAAGTAATGCGTGAATGTTTGCATCCAGAAAATTTATTTGACGTATGTTCGAGAAACTTCAAGTGATCTATTGGACTAGAAGTGGCAAGTGCAGTCCATTGTCCGACCCAACGCAGGGCACAACGCCGGTACTGTTCCCTCTCATCTCAACATCTACTCTTGTCAGGGATCTTCGCTACCTACCAACAGTTATTAAGTAATTACACTATATTACATAATCAGAGTAGAAACTTGAATCCCGAGGAGTTCCCCCCCTCAGCCTCAATTTTATATCGAGATTGACAACTATACCTTTGGATCTTGTTGAGCCCTGACAACTCTAGTCTTGACTACTTGGTTCTCTTCAATTGTTAGAGATCACCATCCGAGACTTCAAACCGCCGTAGCTATAAGAGGATTGTGTCGATCTAACAGCTGGTAGCGTGAATGCAGTACATCAAACATCAGTCAACTGAACAGCGCTCGAGGATTCGTTCCTGATCAGTTGACAGCTGTTTGTCTACCATCTCTCCCATCGTCTTTCTAGCCTTGAAATCAGAAATGGAGATCTTTCTTTCGCCAACAGAAGTAGCCTGAAGCGCTCGGCCTTCACGGCTTCGTTACCTACTCCACCAAGGGCATACAGGAGATGCAAGAGAGGATGCTCACATGGCAATTGTGACTCTGAAATGATGCTTCGGGAAACCAAGGCCCGGCGCTCTCAAGCACAGATGGGGAAGATGCCCATTTCCAACGGTTGCGTATAAAGCGGAGACGAAGTCTCTCAAAAAGTGATGACAGAGAAGCGTTTTGGTTAGCAGGACCAAAGTCGGAGATGGTATGTCAGAAGGATTTGGATGAGGAATACCTCTCGGATATCAAGGAGGAAGCTGACGTTGTTCATCTTTCGTCAGTTGTTTCATCGTTGTATTGCAACCTCTAAAGCAGTAACATTCAGTAATGGGTTGACATCTCCACCATCCCATCGCAAGCCTCAAAACTACGGCCTCTGGCAACTTCACCTATTGGCATTTCTACGACTGCCGCGCCCTGCATCACCACCCAAGACAGGGACAGGTCCACGAAAGGCTTTAAATCGCCGGATTTCCCAACCATCTCCCATTTACATGATAACCCTTTTTATATGACTCCAGGCTCGCCTTCTCCGCACAAGTCCTCAAACACCTGGTAACACCCCTTATGAGGAGCCCACTATGACATATGTTTTGTCAGCTTTTCTCTTTTCATGTAAATATGGGTTAATCTGATTTTTGTTTATCTCTTAGCTGTGGTGTGCGTCGCGAGTATCAGAAAACCAGCCTCTTTCGTCTCCTCCTTCCCATTGAGTACCCAGGTTATTCGCCTGCCATAGTTTGCAGACCTACGTCCTCTTTCCCAACGCACCGAAAGGAAAATATCCCTTATGTACACAAAGGGACCAACAGTTAATGTGAGTACTTCAAAAGGTTTGAGACGGAGCCTTCGGGAGACAGGGGTTGTTATTGGAGATAGCGATGATGAAAGCAAATTTCAGCGGTGGGGCGAGAGAGCTGAGAGAGAGAAGTGTTGATCACGTCTAGGAAGCTCGACTTTGGACTAAAAAAGGCAAATGCAGTGGTTGGCAAGGGTGATACTGTATGAAGCGTTTTGCCCGAAATCTACTATGGCCTTGTTTCTCTACCCGGGTTTTTTTGTCTGATTTTTGAAGACTCACTCTTGCTCGTTATTTTGGCATTCTCATATCATTCTGACCATCATTGTATGCCAATCACTATCCAGGATATTGCGAGACAACATACTTGTCCCATTTTCTCTTCGACGTTGTAAGCTCGGTACTTTTGTGCTGCTTTTGATCAATCAGCAATTTTATCTTGCACGACAGTGCTGCATTCTATGATTTAATTTTTCACTACCATGCGATACCTCTTCCTCCAGTTTTCTCTCACTTGAACGCGTAGGTTAGTTGTCAAATAGCTGCAAAGTTTCATATTCTGACTTATGAGCGTTATCATCACTCTGTTGAGCAGTCATTTTGATTAATATATATATATATATATTATCTTTGAGAATGGAATGTCATGCAGATATGAGTTTTGGACAGCTAAATGCACTGTAGGCTGAAGGAGTGAGTTTCCGCGGTAAACAGCTCCTCTCTGAAATATAGTTTGCTCAAAATGTATACTGAGACTACAGAAAAGCTCCTAAATTTCAGATGTGACTGGTTTAAGAACCTAGTTTCTCGACGTCAATACGGTAAGCGGGTTACCTATGGAGGCTTCCATACCTAGGGAATGGTAACCGGTCTTCATGATAATGTAATGTTGCAACACTAGTAGTCAGTCGATTATGAATCGTGTCATCAACTTCCCATATGGTGAACCATAATCACCCAAAACGCGATACCGTATTTCTAAGATTCATTGTTTGATTTAATGAAAACGATGACCACATAGTGAAGAAGAAAACCGTACACCATAGTTTATAATGTTATCATCATCATACAATCACTCAATGCCCCAAGCGTCTTCTTGCCTCCTCTTCTCTCATAACTCCAGTCTCCATCACTGCTTTAATCATCTCACTGCCAAGTTTCCCAGCCTCCTTGAACCGCGGCTCCAAGAACTCTCTCGTTTCCTCAAATCTCTTCTTATAATCTTCGAAGTTGCCAAAACGATTACATTGACTCCATCCTCTTGCAGCAATGACAGACTCCAGATCGTCTGCTCTGTGCCAATGATTGTAAATTGCCGAATGCAGTGCACTCTCTAGTAGTGCGAGTGACTGGAACAAGTGTTCCGCTATGCCCAGGAAAAGTTGAAAATGGGTGTAGCCGCAAGATCAAGATGTATATATGGATTTATCCCAAGATGTGCTCAACAATCCACCATAGCTAATAGAGAAAGATAAGAGTTGGGCGATAGTTAGATGGTGGCATGAGTGTGGAAGATTCGGAAAATCAACAGGGGATTCTGGAACTGTGATATCGGAACATTGGTGTTTGCCCAAACTGAATTTGTCAAGAATAGACGCTGAGAGTAGAAATGGTTTCCGCTTTGTTGATGAAGGGGATCTTGAGGAGATCGAAGGGGAAGTCGTTGAACTGTTTTCCCACTCAGCTTTTTTTTCTATAATCGTTCCTCCTCACCCAAACACAGTCCATCTAGCCCATTGAACGCGTTCTTTGAATTTTACTTTATCTCCCAATGAGCCACTACCCCACTCAACATTAATTTGAACAGCTCCGAAGCACTTTTGGCATATTGATGGATTGAGGTTCACTTTGGCAATGTCAATTCCATCAACGTAGAGACCTTGTTCCCATGGATATGCTTCTGCGGAAGCCCAAGCAGCACCCCTACCGATCACAGGATGGGACCGAATGGAAAGATAATCTTCCATCAATCATAGAAAGCTGAGAAGCGTCATGGATAATTCACTTGAGAAAGGCAGTATGGGTAACTGCCTGAGTATTGGCTGTTACGGAATCGTGTTCGTCGAAACTCAGGTAAACAAAGCGAGAACGAAATGAGCGCGGGATATTCTCCACTGAGGGCGTCTTTTCTGGCCCTATGTTGAGTGAGGACCTGAGTAAATCAATGAGTTTCTGAGTCAAACGCAGAGGGGTAAATATTACGAGAGGTTGTCTGACGGGGCTCACAGTTGGCTCGTGTAACGAATGACAAGAATGTCGTCTTTTGGGAGATGCCCTTCAAAGGCTGCTTTCTCAGGGGCCTTAACAGATGTCTGGCCAGCGACGATTGCATTCACTTTCGTAGTGAACATTGGAGTGAGTTGACACTCGAAGTCTTGTGTGCTCCTATACTCACAAGGACCATATTGCACAACGACGCGTTCAATGAACTCGGCATCTACGGAATAGATGATATAATCAGAGGATCTCGAAATTGCATAACCATCCTTCTGAGGGTAGACCCCTGACGTATCTATTAACGAACAGCATGGTAGATTGGGCCTTTCAACAAGCGAGAAAGGATAGAAGCATACTGGAAAAGTCAATTTTGAGTTTCTCATACTTTTCCGGCAGGTCGCAAACCAAGATCCTAGATGCTCGCAGGAAGGTCAGCACGTCGTCAATGCTGGTCGACACAGGCTTCTTCCAACCATCTTGGCTCATAAGCTTTGCGTACATGTATCCCATAGCACCCATTCCAATGAGACCAATAATGGGCTGAGCATGTATAGGGGCATCGGGAATGACACTGGCATCCACGTTGATTGGTAGTGTGAATGATTCATGATTCTGCGTTCCTTGATCAGCTATTCAGGCGTTTACTAGACTTGCTCAGATGATCTCTGCCCCATGGAAGCTATGGTGCAATATACCTTGGTGGTGAAGGGAGTAACGTAGAGTGGTTTCTTGTATATATATGTAGCAACACTTGTACATTGGATTGCATTTCGAGGTATAGAAAGGCTACAGGAGCAATAAACTTGTGATATCAATTAAACCAAGCACAACCAAACACAGACAGGTACAGACAGGTACGCACTCTGATGGAACAAATCCTCGAGCGCTATCCAGTTGACCGATGTTTGTCTCGATGCATCGGCTACCGCATTCACACTACGAGGTCTTAGGTCGACGGTTCGAAGTCCCAGAAAAGGAAGATGTGATCTCTGACAATTGAATCAGGCAAGACTGGATGGGTAGGTAGATGTTGAGATGAGAGAGAACGGTGCCGGCGTCGTGCTCTGTGTTGGGTCAGACAATGGACTAAAGTTACCACTTCTAGTCCGATAGGAAACCGGGTAACGGTCAGGTTAACACGTTAACAGTGACAAATAAGTTTTCTGGTTGCATGAAAATATCGACGCAGTCACAGGTGGCTCGTTTGCTCATGCTTTCCCCAGCCCATCGCTCCCATCTCCTGCACGGTCTTTGACTGTCTTCTGGGCCCATAACCTGTGCCCACCCATCCTCAGATTGCAACATCCCGTCAAGCCAAAGTTTTTACCCAACCCTTCTTTTCATAACTTCTACTATACACTGTCTCTGGTGCTCAGCATGTAGACTCTATTTTCAACTCCTTTTCCCACACAGAGCTTTCATGTGGCATCTTGGGTGGATCAGTGCAATATTTCATCTATACTATGCAACGCCCTGCTTCTACCCTCTTATAACACTCTCATGCAACAACCGTTGAAGCCTTTTTGGCTGGAAAGTATCTGTTCATGTCCTGCAGCATTCTCCTTCTTCAGATAATGGACCTGTTGTAGCACAAAATTGAGTTGGAAGAGAAAGACCGAACATGAACATGGGAAGAATTTGCCGTGGTAGGATAGTTCGTGACTAGTGTTCACACGTTGACATGGATTTAACAGCTTTCTTTTGCCATTGTCTATCTGTCTTGCCACCACCATGTCCATGTTTTCCTGTGCTAAAGACTTCATAATTAGGGATAGTAGCTTCAATACCAACATTACCAACCAATACGGCCGATCTGGTGAGCAGCATTGTTTCGGCTAATGAAATGTTAGTCAATCCAGTACTAGGAATTGATATCCTCCTTGATGCCTCCGATCCAGGAGCTGCATTTGACTCTCAAGACCACTACGATCGCCGCTGCTTCCCAGGTACTCGGGAACAGTATATCAGTGACATCACAAATTGGGTAACTGGATCTGTTGACCCACCTTCGTCGATGTACTGGATGAGAGGACCAGCTGGTGTCGGGAAATCGGCTATCGCGCAGACATGTGCCGAGAAACTCAAAGAAACTGGACACCTTGGTGCTGCATTCTTTTTCACTGTCAACAAACACTCTAATCCCTCTCGTTTATTCACTACTATTGCCTACCAACTTGCAACTACCCTCCCTGATTATCGCACATCTATTGATGAGAGGATCTCAAGGGACAAGACTCTTGTTGAGAAGAAAATGCTGTCTCAATTCAGATCACTGATTGTTGAGCCAATTCAGGAGCTAGAGAAGCAAGGAAAGAGGGTACAACCAAAAGTTGTCTTTATTGATGGATTAGATGAGTGTACCAGTGGAGATACCCAAGCAGAAATTATCAAAATAATTGCATCCTCTGTCAGGGAGAGATCCACTCCATTCCATTGGGTTATTTTCAGCCGCGCTGAACCTCGCATCGTATCCACATTCAAGCAAGACAACATCGCTTCTGTCATTCATTCTGTTGAACTTCCCATCTCTCGGGAAGCAGACGGTGAGACCGAGATGTACCTTCGGGGAGAATTCAAGAACATACTTGAACACCGAGGTTTTCCGCAACTGCTATCATTATGGCGAAGTGACAACGATATCCGGACCCTTGTCGATGCAGCGGCTGGCCTATTTGCTCACCCTGCTGCTGTGTTGCGTCATGTGGCCTATCCACCCGACTCGCAATTCCGTGAACGACTGCAGTCTGTTCTCGATACCCTCTCCGATGCGAGGAAACAGGTATCTATATCACCCTTTTCTCAACTTGATGCTCTTTATGTCCACATCATGGAGCAGATTCCAGAGAGCATTCTTCTGTCTGCACAATTTCTTCTTCGCCGTTCTTGGGAAGCCCAGGATGTTGACACCCGTTTATATATTACCACGCGCTGTTGCATGTTTGAGATCTCTGAGTATACCTTCAGAGACATCTGTCACCATTTACATGCCGTGATATCATATGAGCCGTCTTTTAACCCTCTCAGCTTACTCGACCCTCGCATCGACCTCACACGGCCGTATTATGATCAAGGTCAATGGTTCCATCCATACAAGTCGATCATAGACCAGATTTGGAAAGTTCATGGAACACTATGCTTCTATCACAAATCTTTTTACGATTTCCTTGGCGATCCCACTCGTTCTGGTGATTTCTGTATCACCACCCCTGCCATTTATTGTAAATTCCTTGATCACTTGATTCAAAATCACCATCATCATGCATCAAGCTATGTTATTGACGGTTTAAGCACGTATTTTCTCCCCTTATATCTGTCATAAACTTACTTGTCATTCTAGACCTTGTGTCGGCACTGGGTATCACTAGCTCCTCTACCGCACTCTCTTGGCCACATGGAACCGAGTTTGCTGATACCTTTCTCAAGTTGGCGGTTTTTTCCGGCCTCTCATTCTGGTTATCCTGTGATGACGCAGACTTTTGTCGATTTCTTCAGGAACTTCCGTTCGCTTTATTGCAGCGACTGGCAGATGTTGATTATTGCAAATCTCTAATAGCAGAACGGATGTATCGGGAACTCACTGATTCATCAAATGGCCTTGTTTTTGGCATTCCGGCGACTGCCCATACATTATCCCACACCATATTTGAGTGCATTCGCACTGAGTACGTTGATAAACTGGTTCCTGTTGTATTTATTCTGGTATGTCTCAAATATGATTACTCAAAATGAATTTACCCACACATGGCCAGATTGTCAATAAATTGGAGAAAGCAAAAATCATCCGGCCATATGCCTATGCTCCTCTCTTTGGCTCGAGCCGTGTCTCAGCCCTTCTTCGCACTTTCTCCTGCAAAAAGTCGGTAAGGAAGAACAGTGGGCTTTATAAAATTGGGTATGGAGAAAAGTCGGTTATATGGTATTGGGAGTTCGATGTGGAGAAGCGGTATTTCCATCAGTTCAAAACTATTGACTATGCAGCGGCAGTAGAGTTCTACAAAGCGAACAAGCTCACGATGTGGGGAGGAAAAGAGGTAAAAGGTGATGCAGAAGGCAATCAGGAAGACAGAGAGGGAGAGGGAGATTTCCATGAGCGTGCTGCCGAACATGCATGCGAGGAGCAACGTCAGGCCGAAGCTGATGTTCAAGGCCAGAATAGCGGCCAGAATGTTCGGGATGGCAGTGGTGATTCTAAAGACAATGACGATCGACAGGACAATGAGGAGGAACGAAGAGGGAATAGATATATGGGTCATTCATCTTAGACACTGAACTGGCCCCGAAAAAAAGGCATTTATTCTTCCGTAGAGTCATCGACATCTGCTTGCCGGACGATATGGGTTGAACGAACTCTGTTTCAGTAGTATAGTTTCATCGCACTTTTCAGTCTCGTATGTCGTCAGTTAATAGGGTAAACATGTGTGATAGATTTCTTTTCTTCTGTTCCTGCCCATCCACTTTCGATTCACTGCCTTATTATTGCGTGTGCAGTAGTCAATTGATCGTTCATCTCGTCAGCATAATTGGACAATCTCGTGTCTTTCGAAACAGATCTAACAGGGCTGAGAATACAAAGTCTACATGTGCAATACATCATATAGATCTGACATAATCTGAAGTCTCCAGTTCACGCGCAGGCTCGACCTGTCCACTAATTCAAAACTCGTCAGCCGAACTGAATATTGTATCTCAACACAAGTAGCTATTTTACATATCTTGTTCTACCATTGCTCTAAAATTCTCTGAATCTTTCCCTTCGTTTGGATGAGAATATAATCTCAGTTCTAATCCAAGTATGCATTCACTCAAACTAAAGCCTCTGAACGGCATCACCAGTGTCAGCACTGTTGACGGCCAGGACTTAAAGCATCCTACACCCGCACAAATACCCACATTTCTATTCAATTATCTTCTCAACCCCCCCAACTCTGCACTGCCAACCAGTGCCCAAAGCATAGCGTATTGGCCAGCGCTGGGTTAATAGTACCCAGCATTGTGTTCCAGAGGAAAAGGGAGGTAGCGATTGAGAAAAGAAGTTTGATGACCACCTGTTGGAAAAAATGTACGTATGCATGAAAATTTGCAGATACATCAGAGTCGGTTGCATGTGGAATGAGTCGTCCTCCTGCGGGCAAAGCCAGGGATCGCAATGGGATGATGAAGACGCCTCATAGGATTCTCCATGTTTTCCTTCAAGAAATCTTGGTATCTCATCATTGGGTCCAAAGTCATGCGTGCAACAAGGGCTGAGTCCACTCGACAGGATATTGGGCACACGTGACAGGCCCAGCAAGGCTGATCAGTTGACAGCTATTTGTCCACCGTGTGACTACGTCTACGTTACATACCAAGGAGATGCAAGAGAGGATGCTCACATGGCGATTGTGACTCTGAAAGCGATGATCCTGCTAACCAGAACGCTTCTTTGTCATCACCATTTGAGAGACTTTATACGCAACCGTTGGAATTGGGCGTCTTCCTCATCTGTGCGAGCACTGAGCCTTGGTTCCCAGACCAAAGTCGGAGATAGAATGTCAGAAGGATTTGGAGTATCGACAAGGATTGACCTTTGGTCAGCTGCTCCGTTGTTGTATCTATGAAGCAGCCATAAGGCTAGTAGTGGGTTGACATCTCCTTCGCCGTCCCATTACAAGCCTCAACTGCGGCCTGTGGCAATTTCACCTGTTGGCGTTCCCGAGCTTTCTGCGACTGCCGCGCCCTGCATCACCACTCAAGACACAGACAGAATCACGAAAGGCTTCATGTCGCCGGACTTTCTATATGGCTCAAGGTTTGCCTTCTCCGCATGAGTCCTCAAATACCTGGTAACACCCATTATGAGGCCCACTATGGCATATGTTTTGTAGCTTTTCACTTTTATGTTAATATGGCTTGATTTGACTTCTATGTTTCTCAGCTGTGTGTGCGTCGCAAGTATTTATAACCGCAAGGAAACTGGCCTCTTTTGCCTCCTCTCTCCTTTCCACTGAGCATCCATATTCGCCTGACGTAATTTGTAGACCTATCGTCCTCTTTCCTAACGCACCAAAAGGAATATATCCCGTATGTGACCAACAGTCGATACGAGTACCTCAAAGGGCTTGAGACGGAGCCAAGGGTTTTCATTGGAGACAGCGATAATGAAAGCGAATTTCAGCCACGGAACTATCGAGAGAAGTGTTCATTATGTCTAGGAAGCTCGACTTCGGGCTGCTGAAGAAAGCAAAGGCTGTGGTTGGCACTCTATGAGGCGTTTCCCCCGAAATCTATCATGACCTTTGTTCCTCTACCTGGCTTTTCGCTTCATTTTTGAAGACCCACTCTTGCTCATTTCTTTCGGCATTCTTATATTGTTATGACCACCATTCTATGTCAATCACTATCCTTACAAACAAGACATTGCGGGACAGCGTACTTTTCATTGACCTTGTAAGTTCAATACTTTTGTACTGCTTTTGGTCAATCAACTATTGCGTTTTGCACGGGAGTGCTGTATCTTATGATCTTTGTTCCCTGTCCCCAATCGCTCCTATCTGGTTCCCTCTAGGTTTTGCAATCGCTACCCATTGAAATTGATTTCCATGCGATACCTCTCCTCGCGCTTGAACACGTAGGTTGGTTAGTTTGTAGTTCAAGCAGCGTAGTTGCAAAGTGTCGTGTTTTGACTTATGACTGTTATTATCACTCTGCCCAGCGGTCATTTGAATAAAATCGATACTCATGTCTCGCGTATCTTCGAGAACGGAATGTCATGTAGTTCAGTTTTGCAAGGCTGAATACAGTGTAGGCTGGAGGAGTGGTATACAGTTCCTCTCTGAGGGATATAGTTTGCTCGAAATCTGCCACTAGGTTTCGGATGTGACCCTAGTCCATTGACGTCAACTGTGATAAGTAGGTCCTTAGGAAGCTTCCATACCCAGGGAGTAGTAACCGGTTTTCATAGTAATGTGATGTTGCAACACCAGTGGTCAGTCGATTATGCATCAACTTCTCATATGGTGAACCCTAACCACCCAAAACACGATACTGCATTTTATCACAAAGATTCAAGATTTGATGCAAAAAATGACCTCATATTGAAGAAGAAAATCGTACACCATATTTTATGATGTTATTGTTTCAATGCTCCAAGCGTCTTCTTTCCTTCTCTTCTCTCACAACTTCGGTATCCATCACAGCCTTAATCATCTCACTACCAAGTTTCCTAACCGCGGCTCGAAGAACTCTCTCGCTTCCTCAAATCTCCTCTTGTAATCCTCAAAGTTACCAGAAAACGAACACATTGACTCCATCCTCTCGCAGCAACGACTCGTCTGCTCTGTGCCAATGATCGTAAATCGCCGAATGCAGTGCACTCTCTAGCAGCGTGAGTAACTGGAACAAGTGCTCTTCTACGCACAGGAAAAGTCGAAATACGGGTGTAACCGCAAGGCGTATGTATGGATTAATCCCAAGATGTGCCCAGCAATCTACCACAGCTAGTAGAGAAAGTTTGGGCGATAATTCAATGGTGGCATGAGCGTGGAAGATTCTAAAAAATCAGTAGGGGATCCTAGAACTGTAAATCGGAACAATGGTGTTTGCCCAAACTGAATTTTTCAAGAATGGACGCTGAGAGTAGAAATGGTTTCCGCTTTGTCGGTGGAGGGGATCTTGAGGAATCCAAAGGGGAAGTCGTTGGACGGTTTTCCCCGCCATCTCTTATAATTATTCCTCCTCGCCCGAACACAGCCCGTCTAGCCTATCGAGCGCGCTCTTTGAATTTCACTCGATCTTCCAATGAGCCACTACCCCCACTCAACATCAATCTGAATAGCTCCGAAGCACTTTTGGCATATTGATGGATTTGAGCACGGGCGCTGGGATTCAAAATGGCAAGTCCTACATAGTCATGCCAAGCGTTCAAATAGATCCCAACTGTAAGGTTCACTTTCACAGTCTTGATTCCACCAACATAGAGGTCCTGTTCCCATGAATATGCTTCAGTGGAAGCCCAAGTAGTACCTATTATCTTGTCTCGCAATGTCTTGTTCAAAATGAAGCAAAAAGCTGGGTAGAGGAACAAAGGTCATGGTAGATTTCGGGGCGCTTCATAGAGTACTACTCTTGCCCATCACTGCCTTTGCTTTCTTCGGCAGAACAAAGTCGAGCTTCCTAGACGTAATCAACACTTGCCTCTCAACTCCCTCGCTCCGTCACTGGAATTTTTTTATATCATCGTTATCTCTAATGACAGCCTTTGGCTCCGTCGCAAGCCCTATGAGGTACTTCCACCAATTGTTGGTCCCTCTTGTGTACATGAGGAATATATTCCTTTTGGTGCGTTGGGAAAGACGACGGTAGGTCTGCAAGCCATAGCAAGCGAATAATCTGGGTATTCAATGAGAGATGTGGGAAGAGGCATAAAGGGCCGGTTCTCCTTGTGGTTGTAAAGTGAATTCTGATACTCGCGACGCACACCACAGCTGAGGGAGATAAACAAAAACCAGATTAACACGAAAGGAGAAAAGCTACAAAACCTATGTTATAGTGGGCTCCTCATAATGGGTGCTACCAGTGTTTGAGGACTCATGTGCAGAAGGCGAGCCTGGAGCCATATAAAAAGGGTTATCAGGTGAATCTACAATGACTGGGGAACCCGGCAATTTGAAGCCTTTCTGTCCGTGTCTTGGGTGGTGATGCAGGGCCCAGCAGTCGCAGAAGGCTCATGAACGTCAACAGGGGAAGTTGCCAAAGGCCGCAGTCGAGGCTTGCAACAAGATGGCGGAGATGTCAACCCATTACTAGCCTCTGGATGTGACCGCTTCATAGGTTGCGATACAACAACGGAGCAGCTAACGAAAAATCAGCAACATCAGTTCCTTCCTTGTCGATATCCGTCATCAAATCCTTCTGACATTCTATCTCCGACTTTTGTCTTGCTAACCAAAACGCTTCTTTGTCATCACCCTTTGAGAGACTTCATACGCAACCGTTGGAAGTCGGCGTCTTCCTCATCTATGCTTGAGAGTGCCGGGCCTTGGTTTCCCAAATCATCGCTTTCAGAGTCACAATCGCTATGTAAACATCCTCTTTTGCACCTCCTGTATGTCATTGGTAACGAAGCCGTCACGGCCGAGCGCTTCAGGGCACTTCGGTTGGCGAGGGAAACATCCACACATCCACAGCGTGACTACATCTCTCCTACCCGTCCACTTCTTTCTAAACTTCGATCGTTTTCAAAAGAGTGGACAAACAAGTGTCAATTGGTCTTAGGCACCGCAGATCACAACGGAACTCATAACAGAACGAACCCTCCTCGATCCTCGAGCACTATCCAGTTGACTAATGTTTGATTATAATAGTGCATTGATTTTTGCATTCACGCTACCAGCTGTCAGGTCAATACAATCCTCTTGTAGCAACGGTTCGAAGTCTCGGATGTGTTCTCCAATTAGTCAAGATGTTTAGATCAGAGGGTGCAGTGCCGGCGTCGTGCCTTGCGTTAGGTCGGACATGGACTACACTTGCCACTTCTAGTCCAATAGGTTACTTGAAGTTTCTTGGACGTACAGAAGACTGGGTGACGGTTAAGTTAACACTTTATTTTCTGGTTGCATGTAGACATCAACACATCACCTGTACAAACAGCTGACTCGCTTCTTCATGCTTCC
>Ga0153949_1000159_pt1 | contig 21894 bp, 26 predicted proteins | sample TSNJ033MetaG_FD_104705 | JGI IMG/M metagenome (GOLD analysis project Ga0153949, IMG submission 104705) | Attine ant fungus gardens microbial communities from New Jersey, USA - TSNJ033 MetaG | ecosystem: Host-associated > Fungi > Mycelium > Unclassified | place: USA: New Jersey, Wharton State... | reverse complement strand
CTATTAGAACACGATGTCTAACTACATCAGCACAATATATAAAATAGAATAACAAAAGGATTTACCTCAGTCTGAAGTGTGCAGAACTGAGGTGTAAGAAAAGTCTGCGCTGGCAGACACACTTGTTGCTTACTAATCAATCAGAAAATAATGATGAGAGAAATAAGAGACGAAATAATAGTCCTCAGAGGACATATTCAACAGCTGGAAGCATTTGGAATCTCAATGGGACGCATATTCAGGGGCGGTTATCTCTGGCAATACTTGACAATACGGGGGCCCGCCTGCCGTTGTCATCAGCTTTGCCTTTTATTGGTTGTCTCACAGAGTTAATTTTAATTGTCAGTTTGGACCTATTCCCATCAGTGAGGAGTGAAAATCCTTGCAATCCCTCGTGGTCGACTTTGTATAGCTCTAGAAACGGCCAAGCGTTCTCTTCTCATGGTCATTATGCCTGTGAGTGGGTACCAAGCTTTGGTATCCGAGCATTGGCTTCCGATAAATGGTCTTCTGTATTTAGTGTTGTCATTTTCTTGGTTTACTGGGTGCTTCTGCTGCCGGCTCAGATCCTGTTCAAAGCGAAGGCCTTGACGAATGGTTCCTCTCCCTCAGATGCAATGACTGAGATACTATTTTACATTCCTCTGAAATTGGATTTAGCTCTACACGTTGCATCGGCTATTTCACTTACCTTGGACTTCTTGTTTGAAAGCAAGTACATATCTATTGGCCCCACTTTTCTCGTTGTTCTACACTGTCGGATACAGTTGGTGGGTCGAATGCTGTGGTGCCATGAATGGTACATGTAATTCTTACTCATTCATCGCCTGACCATGGAAGCTAATATATCTTGTCGTTTAGTCGCACACCCTCTCCTAGATGATGATCCTTTTTTTTTACTCGACTAGTCATCTACGCGGGATCAGGGCTTCTTTCGTTCCAGTTTCTCAATAGTTTGCATCATTGAGCTTTTCCAGAGCCCGAATCATATCCTGTTGAAATGCATCGCACTTGTATCGTCGGATCAAGTCATACATTTCATTTCTCTCAATTTTTGAACTTTGAACGTAAGATGTAAGCCGACTGATTTGTTCTCTTTACTTTAATCATTCTCTAGCTGGTTAACATTCAGCGTGGACAATCAGGTGACTTGACGTCCCAATTCAGTGGCGACTTGACCATCAGATTGCGCGCCGTGAGAGAATATTGTTACTCATTGTGATGTAAGGTGAGAGCTTTCCCAAGAGCCACTTATGAAGCTAAGGTGCCAGTCCTAGAATCTATGCGCCTGACACATCCAGTACCTGGTTACCCACAATTCTCGGTCTTCAATCATCCAGGGTACCGGAAATATTGTGTTGAACATTATTTTGTCGCCCAGGATGGTTCAGGTAGAGTCGTGAGGAGGGCAACCGGATTCTCCGCTTATTGGGGGCTTTTACCTGCCTTGTTGACAATGGGACAGGTACATGATCTTGCCTTCTCTGTCTAATGGACGTAGTTCCTAGTCAAGCCTGAATTCCTTAGGTTTACGGTCGACAATGGTTAAGTTTATGTGTTGTCATCACACTTATTTTGCTCTATCGCAAGCTCAGGCAGGTTTTGGTCGGTCAGTATAAACATGGTGCGTAAATCATGTTCTTGACCAATTTATTCCTTAGAGATCGTCCTCGTAATCCCTCAGCATGGGATTCAACTCGAAACTCACAGAGGGTTACCTGGTTGGCCGCCCTTCATTTCAAGGCGCTTCATCCCATTGCCAACTTTACAAGATGTTATCATTAATGAAGGGCTAAGAGGATGGAATGTTCGGTTTTATCTGGCCGTAGTGAAGAAACACCCGATATCTGGTTATACACTTGATGTGGTTTTTGAGGTGGGTATTCTCACCGTGTTGTCTCGTGCCGCATACTCAGAGTTACTATGATGACAGAACATACTCCCTCGTCTGCCTGTTCTCTTGGAGGTCTATCATGGGGTACAAGAACTCCTGTTGACTGGTGATCTGGAAGGCGCATGGAGTGGGTAGGGAGTGGGTAGCACCTCTCGGACTTATCCTTCTAGTAATTCTCCGCTGTAGCATGACATTAGATAACAAAGACTGTTCAATGCTTTCCCTTGTTTAAGAAAAATTAACAATTTATTATGCGGTGTACGAACACAGTCTGCGATCTCGATGCTTTCCTGCGTGTAGCACATCAAACAGTCAAGTGCCAATTTGATCCGGAGATCAATCAGAGCGTTGTAGCGCTTAGCTCCCTGATTACCACTTACACAGCATCATATCATGGAATCCCTACAATCTCTCCAAAGAGGCTCCCAGTCACCTCAAAACAATGAGGAAGACAACAAGCGTGTTCAGGAGGAGCAAATGCGCCGAGACGCCATGGCGACAGTCCTTGAGACAGCGGCTCGTGAACGTTGTATGTTTCTCTTTTTGTGTTCTAATGAAGTCTAGATATATAACCTCTACAGTATCGAGGATTGCACTTGTCAGTCCAGAAAGAGCCAAACAGATAGAAGAAATTCTTCTGAGGATGGCACAATCTGGTCAACTTAGAGGACGTGTTTCAGAGGAGCAACTCATCGGGTTTCTGGACCAAGTACGTTACTCTCAATTTCATATGCAGTCAACGGCAAACCGCAATGCAGATGGAAGATTCTAGCTCAAAAATAAGTGCAAAAAAATCCACAATTGTAGTCAGTGATCAATAGTTCAGGTTTGATGGATCTGAACACCCCTTCTAGTTTCAGCGGAGGAAAGGTCTTGACGATGATGACTTAGACATTTAATTCTTTGCTCAACTTTAAAGACCGTGATTATCGGGGCGTAATATTATATTTCTTTTTACACACAAAGCTGAAGAAATAAATTGCATTATGTACTAAATGACTATCTTCGCCAGTTACGGTCCCGGTGCGGGGAGAATTCGGCCATTGAGAGCGCATTACTATAGACATGTGCGAGGTGCGGGTTGAGGACGGGAGTTGACTGGCTGAAATACTGTGCTGGTTGCAGTGGTAAGGTTGACGGAGCATGTTCCAGAACTATAGAGTTGGCTTGATGGCCTGGGAGAGTAGGTGGTTTGAAGTTCTTTCATAGAGCTTCATGTGAGTGTTGGTCAATGAGAAAAGGTCGATTCGGCACGTACAAATTGACGCCCTTCTTTATAAAGTTCCTCCAATTTTTGATCAAAGATCCCCTGCTCTTCGAATGCCTGGAAGGCATTATAAAGTCTCAAGGCCGATCGTGCATCCTCGATTGAGTCATGTGTTTCTTGCTGTATATGTTCTCCTAAGACGAACCACGAGAGAAAGCGCAAAGATAAGCGGCGCTGACGAGTTTTCAAGAAGTATAAGTCAACCGTGTCGATGACTTGTTCTGGAGGAACGTAGATATCTGCAAAGGTGAGCTCTAAGCCTAACATGAGTTGATAAAACCTCACTAATTATGCGAAAGTCCTTTGAAAGGCCATGTCCTACAAATATACAGCCCCGGTCAACCAGAAGCCGCAATTTCTTGTAAACAATCTTCAACGGTGTGAGTGACATTCGTGTTATAGCAGGATCCAAATCTCCCGCTGTGCAGGTAGGTCATCATGAGTTATGTATCAAGCCCGCCACATACGATTGATGCCCGAGAATTCTGTCAAATAGTCCACAATTATCTCACTCGTGTGTATATAATCGTCGATGAAGGGGATCCCTTGATGCAGCCCATCCCCTCGCAGAGCAGATACTCGCGCCAGGCTAAGTCTTGCAGGCCGGATGACTCTGGTGGTCCCATCAGAACGGAACTCCGATTCTTCCTGAGATGGATGTGAGTGAAGGGTGGGTATAGTACTTGAGAGGTGCATGCCTGTTGCATCTTCACAAATTCTGCATCAATAGCAACTACAGTTCCAGGCGTCGGCAATTCTTCTGGTCGGAGAGGTTCATGCTTTATAAGTGTTTCGTCTCTGTGTCTGCTGCATTTTGAGGAAAGCAAAGAGTGATTAGAGGAGAAACAAACAGGGCAATTGAAGTATCTTGGTAAAGAATTGAAGGGTCAAGATTAGCAGGAACTTGGCTAAAGTCAACAGTAGACTGCAAATTTGATCTTTCGAGATAGATGATAGCGGGGACCTTACGGAAAAACGTTTACAAGAATCAGCTTTTTGTCCCAAAAAAACAAGCCGCCACCCACCTTCCAACGGTCCGGAAAGCTCAGAGCTTCGTCTTCGGAGATATTATCTACGACAAAATCATTGAAGAGAAACCACGGGCTTGTCGGGTCTGCCCCTCTTTCAGCCTCAGGAACTACAACCAGCATGAGTGATCGTGATCTAGGGTTGATAACTTCAGATACCCTTTATAATGGCTACCAGATGCGAAGGTTTGCTCTTGGCTTTGACTTGAACAACAATTGCCTGGACCACAAATTTGGTCAAAAGAAAGAGATCTTCCTGGATGAAAGCACATACCCGGAGAATGTAAGATGCTACTTCAGGATCGTCTGCACCTTCAACCTGACCATGAAGGTGGACTTGTGGCTGAAGAAATGTTTTACTCCTGTTGTCTTGCCAGAACTCCCATGTTTCGTCATTATAGACATTGGCATTAATAACTAATATAGGTGGCAAATCCTGTGAAGATATATAACGCTTGGAAGTGAAGGTGGTGAGGAGTTTACATGCAGGACAAGTGGCCTTATGCGAAATGTTTCGAAGAATGGAATTTCTGAGTACTGCAGCAAATTGAACAGTTCGTTGTTCGTTGTTCATCTTCCAAGCTTGTGAGTCTAACGAATGATAATGTGTGGCTGACAAAGTACCTTGCGAGGGTACATCAAGTCGATGATGTGGGTGATACCTTCTTTCTCCCGCGTGTGTTTGCAACTCGTGCAGGTGACGACATTCTTTCCGTCTAAGCCCATCAGTTGAGTGATAGGAGGAGGTACGAAAGTATCTTCAGACGCATACAGCAGGAATTGCTTAACGATGACGGGATTTGATGGCGATGAGTTACCCTCAGTGCTCAGGTGATCGATGAGAAAACGATTGAAGACCTGTATCTTGTGAACATAGTCTACGTCGATGGATTCCCTGCCGTAGTCGATGAGTTCAATGGCATTGACCGCTTGGAGAACCTCAGTTCAAAGTTGCACAAAAGTAGAGAGACGCACTCTGTGCTAAAACCCCAACAACTTTGCAGAAATTGCTCGTCTGACAATTCGTTCCACGTGCATCTTCAAGCATCCGTACGACAAACCCGAGCTCGCAAAAGAGACAATTCTCTCTCAAACAATTGGTGGTGATGTGTGATTTAGCAAGACGTCGGATAGGTAATAGGTAATGCATTCCTTGTACAACCGGATTCGTATAGGAATTGAGGATGTCAGTTTCCAGGCCGCTATATGAGGTCTTGTTGTAAAAGCTGGACATTCGTAAATCTCTTCTCCTTCATCAAATAATTCAGTACATACCCAAAGTCAAAATCTTCAACTCCAAATTTCGAGTATTCAATCTCAACTTTGCGGTACATCACGGGTACATCTCCAACGACGTTGTGGAAAGTATTATCCAGACTCTAGAACTCTTTTGTGAGACTCCTAATGGTAGAAAGCACTCAACTCACATCATTCTGTCGGGTTTGTCCGCTCCTGAAAGGTCCGTTTGACTTTCGAGCTACAGTAATCGCAATATTCCGGCGACCTTTTAATTCCTTCGGCATTGCAGCATAAGCCACATTGTCATTGGTCTTCATGGTGTCAAGGATTTGAGATGGGATGATCGGTGGAGGTGGATAACTAGGGCTCAATGAAGTAAAGAGGGGGGTCCGAGCTGAAAACAACTGGGAATCAAAGTATGGGCACCCAATGGAGTTCAGAGGTCTGATATTGCATGAGCACTGTCAAGGGAATGAGACAATGAACCCACGTTGAATCGGTCCACTCAATTTCTGGGGGTGCCAATGGACCGTCAATCCATGTTATAGATTGACCGTCAAAGCCATTAAAAGGCATATCTTCTTCTGCTTGCGACAGGAGATGGATCGCGCCATCTGCGTCCCCCAGGGCCATATATGTTCCGGTTGGCGATATCGACATTGATGTAACATAGGAGGTAACATTCAACTATGAGGAATCAGGAAATCAAACAAATAATTGTGGGCGGTCGGAGCGGCATACTTGATGGAACTCATTGGGAGCGCTGAGGTGAGATGTGTCCATGATATGAATGAGACCTTGATTTGACACCACTGCTATACTGGAGGACCGTTTCGGAAGAACGTGGATAAAAGCAGGATTGAAAGAAAACGGTATTGGGGGTAGAGCACGCATAGTACGAACATCGTAAACCTTGACTAAAGGATCAGGAAAAGGTCGGGACTGCCTGCAGAAAAAATAAAAGACTGAAAAATATATTACAGAATGGAATGCTTACCTTTCCGAGTGTCCGATAGTAAATATCAGGTTCCCGGACGTCTGAAGGCCCTGGATTGAACATTGATGGGCTTTCACTGCGTCGTGCTCTGTGCCCACACGAGCCATACCAGTCCTTGGATCGTGAAGATGAAGAAATCCGTCCACGGTTCCGGATATGAGAACCGAGGACGAAAACTGAAGGTGAGTTATGGCGGATGACGTTGGCACTTTGCGCACGACATTTCCCGTCATAGAGTTCAGAAAAATCAATTCTAAATCTGAAGTCGATAACACAAGTGAGTGAGAAGAATTAAGGGTGTCCGAGAAGGTGGTAACCGCTGTTGGAGACCTAACACACTGAACGTGTACTCCTGACAGGAAAGGTCTGTACATACCGATAGAACCATTTATTCATACCCCCTTTCGCCCACGATCCCAACCCATCGCTGGCTAAACCAAGAGCTCGTACATAATTGTCTCCGGCAGAAAGTTTATTCACTGCAAGATTGCCACCCACAGGAAAAAAGACCCCGCGGTAGCCGCGAGAACTATAAATCGCTGTTACAACTCCGTTGTTGGCGCCCGCCCATAAGATGTCCGAGACTGGATCAAAAGAGAGGGCTGTGATAGATGTGGGTATTGAATGTCCAGTTGAGACCAAGTTTATGGGACGATATGAAGTAGGCATATTTCCTGGTGATTGCTGCCTTTAAGAAATATGGTCAATTACATAACTACTTTTGATGTTGATGAGACAAGGCTTCACTGTGCCTATGGCACAGCTTTCAACCTCTACTAATTCTGAATGGAGTTGACTATATTTTCATTTAAATTGTATTGTAGATAGTCCCTCTATGCATCCTTTCTTCAACTTTATGTGTGACCTGTTGCATAGTGTCTCAGTCAGTTTGCTTCACTCACTATCTGCTCCTTTTTGTATGACCTGTTGCATAGTGCCTGTAAGGGCAAATGGAGTGAACTCTAGGAGAATCCTCTTATTGCCTATGCTACATAAGACATGGCTTACCTCCAGAGAGTTACTGATTATATAATATCAAGCTTATCTAATAAGACTACTTGCAAAAATTGTAACACTTGACCTCATATTATCATCCTTAGGCAATCACACTCTTGAGCTATTGAATTTCCCTGACACACAATCATGACCCCAGGCTACCCTGCCATTTTTCTCCCATTTATCAAACCAATTACATAATAAATCTGTTATAATCAATTCCCTGCTTAGTAATATTTCTTGACTTAGCACCCTCATCTAGTCCTTCTACCAGAAAATCACCTTTGAAGTAGTGGATTCCAGGTCTGGAAGTGATGGAGGAGTAAGTCAACTCAGGATCCATTTCCTTGAGGCTTGCCAGCTTTTTACATCCTTTACACTTTTATCATTATTTCATGTAGAGAGCATTGTGCCACATGTCCTCTTGCACCTGCTTTGTTTGAGGGCTGAAGGACAACACCATTCAACTCATGGGTTCTAGACTGTTGTTAATTTGTGGTAGGTTAGGCACCACCCACTCTGGGGCAGAATAACAGCAATGGTTTATCCCTTAAATCTACTGTGTACCATCACCATCAAGGGAGGTTTCTTGTCATCCCCAAAACAAGACAGGTTGGCAATAGCACAACATTGGGGGTTTATGTGGGTTAGTTGAGGGTGGTGCAAACCAAGACAATGAAACAGTTATTCAGGGTTGGATGGATGAGGTCCAAAGGTCAGATATTTGGAGAACGAGGACACTCTTAGATAGTCTTCTTTCTTTCTCTACCAACACTTCTTGTGATTACAAAAGGTGACTGGAGGTACAATCTGTACTGCAGGGACTGTATTTGAACACCCCTTTGCTATAGATAGTCACTCAGTAATTCATGGCTTGAAATAAAAAAAACGATTGAGTTGTAATATCGTCCAAATTCCTTTACACCTAGAGATATTGTGAAAAGTGCTACGAAACCATCGTTCAACATCATACACGGTTGATATTCTTTACACGAGATAGATTAGAAGTGAGGCGCCCATCCTGGTTGATGTCATTCATCATGGGCGAAGTGGATGGAGTGAAGGAGGATATGTGGAGTAATATAGCAAGCCCCTCGGTAACTCTGATTAACTTGACAATGGATGATCGCAGAGCAGACGGAACAGAATGGGCAATACTATGTGTCTTAACTATACTTGAAATCTTGACGACAATCTGGATTTGTCAGTGAGGATTTTAATCGACTAAGAAAGAAAAAAAATGACTTTAAGAAAGGCCTGGGTATTTTCCTGTAAGATTCTCCTCTCCCACATCACATCGCCGTCGTGTATCTTGATCAGGATGTCCGAAAGTTTCCTCATGACCGATTGTGCTTGTTCAAGAACTGTGCGCACTTCCCGTTCATTTTGAACAGCTCCAGCCAGTAGCATATCAGCGACCATGTCCAAGACCCGAGGTGCTGTCTCCACGGCTTCCTGGATTGCATTTAATACCTCGAACTCTACCTTCCTTCTGGAATTTCCGAGGGGGTCAGAAGACTTGGACAACAAAGCGGGAGAGGAGGACGGAGAGACATAAGAAATAGACTTCAGAGACCCCTGTCGCGTATGACTAATGGAGTGGTCATCAGATGCGTTCTGGTAACAGAATGGCAGGGAAGACGATGTTTTCGGTAAAAAGGGTAAAACAGGCGCTGTTGCTTGCTTCTTAGGTGTTCGTAGCATAGGTCCATAGGAAGCAGGACCTGATAAGACAACTCCTGTCATTGTAGGCGGCAGGTCATAAGGTAGCTTTTTTCCAATTTCAACATCTTCCGAGCTGAATGAACCTGCGTGGCGGCGGTTGGTGCGGGTCCTTCCTGGAATCCCGGCACGTAGAGTGAGCTGAAAGGGATTTTGAAGGGTAACTTTCATGTCTGGTACCTGCATAGAGCCTGTAGGGTCTGTTGAGCGGAGATACAACTTCAGGTTGTCCACATGGCTTTGCATTGACTGCCAAGCTCCAGCAATCTCGGCTGTTGCTGCATATAGCTCGAGTAACGCCCAACGAGAAAAACGAGGCTCTTCGCCCGCAACAACCTTCAGACGCAGAACCAGTACATTGATGACTTTCCCAAAGGCTGTTGCACAATCTCTGCATTTCTCGAGAAGATTATGGCAGATCGAGGGTGCAGGTGAAGATATTCGGCTTCTGGAATCGAATTGTTCCAGTGCATGAACGAATAGCTTGATGTCAGAATGGGCCGGGTCAAGGACCTTACGTAGGGTCACGGAAAATCCGTCATCAGTGACCGGGGCGGCATACTGCTCCAATGATTGATATATCTGACACATGGCGAAAAGAAACGATCGAGCTGATTCTGCCAAGATGGTCAAATGTTGGGGAAGAGCATGCGGCAGAGGAAGTGTAGAGAGGCGTCTGAAATATGAATTACGCAGTTTTGTGATTGAACTGACCCTTTCGTGGGGAGAGGTGGTGGGAGAGATATCAGGAGTACCAGACAATGAATATGGAGCAATCAATTTTGGTCCAATAGATATTGATGAAGACATCAATGGGTCTTCACCAAGTCGGGATCCAGCGATTTGCAAAGCTTTACGAACATTGAAGTGATCTTGGACAGGTTCAATAGATGGAACGTCTACCCGTCGAAGGTCTGGTAAGCTCTTCTTTCCGAAGAGAGATGGGACTGAAGGATGACTCAGCACCTCGGCTTCGGATACTGTACGAAAGTGGAGGGCTGGCGGACTGGGATCTTGCGTCTTTCTGATTATACTTGGAATCCCAGAATCATAGTGAGAAGCTGGGGAGGGCCTATTGTCAAGTGAATGAGTGGGAGAAGGGTCGGAGCTGTTCGACTGTAATACTCCACAAAGAAGAGGGGGTTTATACAAAGATGGAACCTCAAGAGAAGTCTCGTGAAGCGATTCGATGATGGAAGAAAGCGACGCATTCGAATCCAACGAGTATGATCGCACATGGTAGGATGCTTCATCACAGTCTCCGTTGAACGTGAAGGGGCGCCCGGTATTACCCCTGCGAGTATGTCAGTGGGATTTTGAGTGGACATCTGAATGACTGACAGGCGCTTTGCAAAATCAGCTTTTTCATGATATATTGAGTCGTCCGATTGAGTGCGAGAAGATTCTGTCTCAATCCAGCTCTGAATGCTCTGAATCCACCGTTTCATTGACATGACATCTTCAGAGGCAGAGAAGTCCATAATGGTTTTTGGAGGCCATTCGATTGGATTACGGTCGGCTCGAAGGACGTCCAGTTTCTTGAACTGAGACAAGTAGTTTGGAAGTCGGGATATCTTATTTCTGGAAAAGCAAAATACCTGTAAGATATTCTAGCGTCACCGTATTGTCAAAAGAATAAAATTGAGTTTACTTTGAGGTTGACAAGGCTGCCAGGCTCATTTGGCAACCTCCGGATTCTGTTATGACTTATGTCCAGTGTATCAAGTGAGTGAATCAGCGTGAGCTTAGGTCAAGTCAATTTTTTCTGCTTTGTCCAGTAACTGGGCAATCTCACCGCCCGGGGGAAAGTTGCAAAACTATTGTGTTTGAGATTTAGATATCGCAGACGTGTTAGGAGAGCGAGCTCCGTTGGCAGCGTTGTTAAGCGGTTGTTCCCGAGTGCAATTCTATGCGTTAAGATGAGCCTTTCGCATTCACAGGAAGGGGAGGACCAAAACTCGCCTTTCAACTAAAGCATGCCCATCAGAATCCGACTTCGTGGCGAGCTCTTCCGCAGTTTCGACACTTATGTCAGTCAGATCAAGTTTTGAGAAATTCAAGGTTACTCCGCCGTCTTGAGAATTCCTGATAGCTTCTTTTACATGTTCATGGCCCAAAAAAAGAGATGTATTGGAGGGAATCCAGTCTGAGAAACGTAGGCTCGAGCGGTCAATAGCCGATATCATGAGGTTAAAAAGTCTGCAATTGGATATGAGATCCCAGGGACAGAGGCAAATTGACAGAGGTTATTGCAATGGCCTCCGAACCTATGGTGTGAGCGGGACTATTAAGGAAAGTAGGAAACGCGAATGTGAATCTCGGCTCAGGTCAGTGGCTGTGCAAACAGCCCACTTGTGGTAAATACTTGTGGTAATACATAAGGAATCTCCAAGTGACCATGAATAATACTAAAAAAGATCAGAACCACATTGATACCGAGAAGCTTGTGGATTCGCTCCGCATTCCATGCCACCAACCGGGAGGGAAGGATAGTAGGTCACCTGGACCTAGTTCTACACTCATTGCAAAGGGCAAAACTTTCTCAGCAAAATCAGGAACATCGCCTGTGATATCCTTGGTTGAGAAAACATCGAGTGTGGATGTATTTGGGGGAACTGCATCCTCGGATGCGGCAGGAGCACCCGAATTCCGAGAGTCTTTCAGTAAACAGCCCTTCATATGCAAAGAAGTTTGTGGAGGGCTCAACCAAACTGTTTTATGACCAACTACTTGAACTAGAGATTACCAAATTCGATCAGTGGTCAATAAATATCATCGGTGGCGACTTTGAAGGCACTTTACTGTAGAGATTATAGTAAGGATCCTATGACCAGGTTGAGTCTTCCACTTTCTTGAAATGATAACTTTCAGCTTACAAAATGTGCGGGCGAAGTGGCCCCTTTTGGACCGAGCCATACATTTAAAATGGCTCCACTAGCGTCTTCCGGAGCCTTATAGCCAGTAAAGCCTTCAGGAGTCAGAGAGCAGTAAACATAATCGGGTACTGCAATATCATCACGGAGCGAAGGAAATTGTCGGAATAAATTATGTTGGGCGAGGTATAGGCCCTCTTTGGATGCTTTGGAAATCCCATTGGTGTCATCGAGAGCATAAAGGAAGCGCTCCCAATCCATCAATGCTTGGCCCCAATGTTCATCCCTGTAATCGTGCCCAACTTCCACGGGCACTAGCCGCGACGAACCGGAGACCGAAAGGAGATAATCAATGGAATTCCATGAGTTACGATTTAATGCAGGCCAGCTGCGGGCATAACCTCTCAAAACAAAGGGGTTATTTGCATGAATGTTTTGGAACGAAATAAAAGATGGATTGGTATTGATACAGGGAACCTGGTGGCATGCAGTCTGCAGTTGTAGAGGGATAAGACGATTGCCGTTATGAAGTAGTTTTTGGTGATAAGTTGGGGCTGGGAGAAAACATCGGTTGATTTTGTTAATGAGTGATAATATCAAACTAAGTCGGCTTTCATCACCGCCACCAGCAATAATAATTGCTTGATCAAGTCTGCCTATCGACATGTGTGCAGTATCAGCTTTGGCAAGAATGACGCTGGCCAAGATGCACGAATCAGCATACAGTATCCGCCATACCCAAAGGGTAGTTGAGGCAGCATTCTGCATCTTCTTGTAAGAGAGGTCTTGCAAAATTTGAGATTCCCGAACTAATGTTTCGTCTGGGTATGACCCGCTAAATAAATAGTTCACAAGTTCGGTGAGTCGAGCATAGTGACCCCCAGATATCCGCATTAATTCTGCCAGAGTTGAGTGATGAAGCAAAGATGATTTAGGTTCACGAGATATCACCATCTGTCGGTAGGGTCGCGCGTATTTCCTGTAAAAAGGCGCGCTCCTTTTCTTCAATGAACTTCATAGGACGGAGTGTAAAATAGCGCTCTGATGCGCAATGAGACCAATCAAGATTAATGCTAAAGATAATTGTGACAGTCACATAGTTAAGTCACAGTGCGAGAGGACAGATTTAAAGGCGAAGGTCTGTAGCCCAAGCTGATCCCCCCCGTAAATAAACCCAAACACTTAGGTCTGTGACCAAATCAGCCTCCGGATCGGCGCCGGACCGGATTTGTCACTTGCCCGGTATGAGTTCAAGGTAAGCCATTGGTTGATCACCATGCCCGTTCAGGTATCAACCATAGAGGATCTAGATTGGACAGGCTCCTACTGCTCCTGGATACAGGATCCTCTACCTCAGTCAGGACCACTGCTGCAAAGCAGCTTGCCCAGTTAGCTGTAAAAAGTGTAACTAGTGACATTAACCTCGTCGAGGATGATGTCAAGTCGAACCGCCAACACGTCTCGCAGGTTGATCGCTCCGCTTGGAATGACCTTATGGCAGTTGTAGCACGAGTATGTGGTGTTTCTTTGCATATGACATACTCATTGCAATGCCCCATTCTAGATACTTCCTTTTCTCCATTCCAAATCCTTCGAGACGCGCGCTGCTGCTTCTACAGCTGTCTCACAAATTTGCTCTCTTTCTCCGCTTTGGATGCCATATCAAACATACAGCATGGATGAAGACAGATCAATGATGAGCCCTGATTTTCCAACATTCTCTGTCCAGGATCTTGTATCGCAAGGCAATCTACTTCTTGCATCCTCTGGAAGAGAATTCATTAAACCAGCTGGTATACTTTCTACTACTGCTGAGGTTAAAAAGGCACGAAAGGAGGCCATGGGACGACTTGGTTTAGAATTCTTGGATGATGTAGCCGATGATATAGAATTAGAGAAAGAGCTTACTGCCGAAATGGAAGTAGATCTCGAGGGCACCAACAAAACTGATTTTACCCGGGGAAATTCACCAATGGATGTCTGCTCCGATGCCGGGGATACTAAGAAGGCCAGTTCTCCTCCGACCCGCTCCCTCACTCCCGTTGCTCCCTCACCCACCACCCCATCTGCACCTGATGTAGATCTCAGTGCACTTTCTGCAAGAGAACGCAATCGCCTGAAAAGGAAGCGCAAACAGGGCAATAGTGCGTTCGTTGCTGCTCCTCCCCCTCAGGCTCCAGGAGCCAAGTTCAGCGCAGCTCCAGTTGGATCGTCCAACAAGTATGTTTACTTTCCTCCTATGAAACACGTATGAATATGAGAACAGGGCGCGTCTAATTCCAACAGACCAGAAGGCTATATCTGGAATGCGCGCAAATAGCCCACCAAACAACGGATCAATTGAACACGACCAAGGTGTTATAGACCCAACGAAGGGAGGTGCTGTCTCCCCGAAAGACTCGAAACAGTCAAAAGCATTGGAAGTAGAGCCTGGGAACTGGATCTGGGACGGTGTGGTGAAAGTTCTGGAAGTCGATCTTTTTAGCCCTGCCTGGGAGGTACGCCATGGTGCTGCACTTGCGCTCCGTGAGCTACTTAAAGTACAAGGGAAGTATGGAGGTATGCAAGGTGAGTTATCGTTGAAGGGTGAAAATCATGAAATCTCAGTTCAGCAGAGGATCTGTCTTCAGAAGAAAACGGATATGCTCACGAAAAATGGTGCAATGATCTTGCCGCTAAGTTCTTGTGTGTCTTCGTGCTAGATAGGTTTGGTGATTTCGTGTCCGATCAGGTATCAACACTTCTAATCTGTATATCTCTTCTGCTGACTTGCTCACTCTAGGTGGTAGCACCGGTTCGGGAGACAATGTCGCAGACGATGGCTTCTCTCATGTTGCACATGCCGCGCAGATCTCTTCTACACGTCCATCAAATCTTGCTCCAAATGATTCGCCAAGACTTTGCCATTGATGGTGCTGGCAAGTTTGAAAGCAAAAAACGATCCTCGAAAAAATCACGGGGTGATGCTGAACATAATCACATTTGGGAGGTTAGGCATGCTGGCCTGCTTGGTATCAAATATGAAGTTGCTGTGCGCAGCGATATCTTTGATGTCAATAGCGGCATGAAATCAGAAGATGATTTCATCACCTCCAGTTCAGAAGGAACGAAAGTGCTTGGCGACGTCGTCGAAGCAGCTATACTTGGGTGTGTTGCTCCTTTTATTGCAGTTATAATAATCTGATTTTTTTCACAGCCTTGGTGATCGAGATGATGACGTTCGATCGGTAGCTGCGACATGTCTTCTACCTGTAGCTCAACATCTTGTTGAGCATCTACCAGGGTCCCTTGAGCATATTTTGGTTGTTCTATGGCATTGCCTCAGTGATATGAAAGATGACTTGAGCTCAAGTGTTGGTGCTGTTATGGACCTACTCGGTAATGTTCACTAAAATCAGGCTGTGATTGTTCGTTGATGGATGGTTATAGGAAAATTGGTGACATTTGAAAAAGTAATCAATGTATTGGCTAGTGAAACTGTCTCGTGAGTATCTCCAAACCTTTCAACCGCGACTACCGAGTTCATCGTCTCAAAGGTTACCTCTATCTACTCTTGCCCCGACACTTTTCCCTTTCTTTCGCCACACAATACCCAACGTTCGTCTGGCTGTGGTTAACACCCTGGTGTCTTTCATGGCAGTTCCACATTTGCCACGAGATTGGATTTCTGTGCCGTTCCTGTGCTTGTTATTTCAAAATCTGATTTGCGAAGAACGCTCAGACATCCGAGATGCAAGTCTGTCTGCTTGGCGGGATGCATTTCGCTTATTGTCCTCCGTTCCTGGTTTCTTTTCCTCGAAAATATCACAACAGCTAACCTTGGGTTGGTATACTGTGGCCATGATGCCCATCGGCATTGCAATTGACACATCAAACTTCTATTTGCCCTCGAATGCGGGTGATGGGACGCTCGAACGCCACAATGTTGATAAGAACATGCTCGCCCAAGACCTTTCACTTGTCCCTCTCGAAACAATCCTCAAAGCTCGGGTAGCTACGGCAACTGCATTGGCCTGCCAACTTATCTACTGGCCCTCTGTGGCAATCAATGATTTCTTCCGTCCTATCCTGGTGCACTATGTGGACTCGAGCAGCATGCTTCAGAAATTTTTGGCTGCTATCATATCAGAGGAATGGGCTAATGGCTATGAACGGATATTTTCTCCTTCAACCCCTCTTGTTATCTCCTCCACACTTGCAAAGGAACTTAGTCAGAAAACCCTCATGTGGTTGCAGGGGGATTCTCCACCAGCCTATCACGAGATGACTTACGCCTTAAGTCGCATACATATGGAATGCACAGCCCTTCTCCAATTATTCAGCACTGAGTGCAAATTACCTAAAACATCCATTCCGTTCCTTGGAAATGAAGTTGACGTAACTGGAACGCGCCAGAACTGCTTTACGATTGAGACAGCTGAACAAGCTGTTACCTTACATTTCAATCGGTTAAAAGATAGCCTTGGACGGACGAAGAAAAAGGAGCAAGCAGTCATCTGCGAGAAGCGTGGACGTGTTGTTGCCAGCATTGAACGATACCTCGAAATCAAAACTCAATATGATATCCGAATATCGGGAGCTTTTGCAGCAGCTTTCGTTGGATTTCGGGAGATACCCGACAAAGTTAGTCCCGTCGTGAAAGGCATCATGAATGGTATCAAGGTAACTGTCAGCATGCTGTAGACGAATTTTCTCTCACCTTTTTTAGAGTGAAGAGAACATCGATCTTCAGCAGAGGGCGGCTGTGACAGTTGCTTCTTTCATAGAGTTCTGCTCACTGCATAACATGAAACAGCCACCAGATAAAATCGTCAAGAATTTGTGCACTTTTCTCTGTCAGGACACTGAAAATACACCAACGTTTGCTCTCAATCGGAAACAATTGGATGGCATATTGTCATACCGAGGGTTCAAGGTTACTGAAAAATTTGCGGTGAAATCAAATGACTCTGAGAAATCCGAAGAAAATCAAACTTCGCGTTTGTCTCGCCGCGGTGCTGGTTTCGCATTTAACCAGCTATCCTCCAGATTTGGGCACAGACTCTTGAATGTGGTTCCTAATATGTGGCCGTCAATGACTGGTGGACTTTTGAGCGCATTTCAAAACGGTGTGTTGTACTTTCTCGGTTAAAATCTTATCTACACCTGTATCTATTGCAGGCTCGGTTGGAGAATCAGACGCTCTGATAGACAAACAATATGGACAAGATGTGATTGATTCTTTAAGTGTCTTGGAGGCTGTTGCACCTTTGTTTGATCCAGCATTGTGGCCCCACCTTGTGGAAATTCTGCCGATTCTAGATCTTGCCCTCCGGAGTCGTTTCGCTATCATCAGGCAGGCTGCAGCACGCTGTTTTGCTACGATTTGTCATGTCATGACAACCGAGTCAATGTACTACGTTGTCGGGAAAATAGTCCCTCTCTTGAGCGATCCGCTTGCCCTTGCAAACCGCCAGGGTGCGACGGAATTGATTTATCGTATGTTCATCGAAATTATCGCTCCTTACATCGCTGAAACAAGGTATCAGATATTGTTCAACGGTTGGACATCAAGGCCTTGCCATATATAATCTTTCTCGTTGTTCCTGTGCTCGGTCGCATGAGTGACTCCGATGATGATATACGATCAACATCCACCAACACATTTGCGGCCTTGGTAAAGATGGTCCCCCTGGAAGTCAGTTTGTCGCAAATCGACTCGAATCACTGCTGACAATTGATCAGGCTGGCCTACCCGATCCTCCGGGTTTTCCAGAGGATCTTCTCAAGAAACGTGACGCTGAAAGGGAGTTCCTTTCTCAGCTACTTGATGGTTCAAAAGTCGCCAGATACGACATCCCAGTACCAATCAAGGCTGACTTGCGAAAGTATCAACAAGATGGTGTAAACTGGCTGGCTTTTTTAGCGAAATATCAGCTTCATGGGATTCTTTGTGACGGCAAGTGATGATCCAAGAAGCGAAGGGCCCAATCCTTACTTGACTCTCCTAGACATGGGACTTGGGAAGACTTTGCAATCCATCTGCATCCTAGCTAGCAAGCACTACGAGCGCAAACAGAGATATGATGAGACTCAATCCCCAGATGCCATCCACCTTCCTTCGCTCATCATCTGTCCGCCCACGCTTACTGGTCACTGGTACTATGAGATCCTTAAGTATGCGGATAACTTGAGACCCGTTTTGTATACTGGCAATTCTCGCGAACGCACGAAGCTTATCCCAAGACTTCATCAGTATGACGTCGTCATCACCTCGTACGAAGTGGTCAGGAATGACATCGTCAACTTTGAGCACCTAAGTTGGCTCTATTGCATCCTTGATGAAGGACACATCATAAAAAATGCGAAGACAAAGCTTACCAAAGCTGTCAAATGCATCCGTGCACAACATCGCCTAATCCTCTCAGGAACCCCAATTCAAAACGATGTACTCGAGTTATGGAGTCTTTTTGATTTTTTGATGCCAGGATTCTTGGGGACAGAATCATCTTTCAATGAACGCTTTGGAAAGCCAATTCTGGCCAACAGAGATGGTAAAGCAAAAAACGGAGAGGCTGGTAAGTGGCAAATGGGTTTCTGTCGTTTTGTTTCAGCTGTTTACGATTCACTACAGCGGCTCTGGCCCTAGAAGCTTTACACAAACAGGTCCTTCCCTTCCTTCTCCGCAGATTGAAAGAGGATGTCTTGAATGATTTGCCACCCAAAATTATCCAAGACTACTATTGTGAACTCTCCGAGCTACAAAAGCACCTCTACGACGACTTTTCCACCTCAAGAGCTCGTATGTCCGCAGAAGACATGATACGTACGAAACCCACCAACACAGGCAAGGAGGAGACAGGTCAACAACATATCTTCCAATCGCTACAATATCTGCGAAAATTGTGTAACCATCCTGCCCTTGTGCTCAAGGATGACCGCGCTGCTATTAGTAGTGCCTTTGAAAAAGCTGGGCTTCAGCCGACTGTTCTCACCGATATCCACCAGGCACCAAAACTGTTGGCACTCAAGTGTGTCCTCTCGCGCCTACTATTGATTAAGAAATGTGTCTAAGCATATCAAACAGGCAACTGCTGACCGATTGTGGTATAGGTACAGCAGGTAATATGCGTGCTGACACTATTGGGGGCGATGCCCCTGATTCTATCACTGATTCAAGTGGTGCATTCTCTCAGCACCGTGTTTTGATCTTCTGCCAAATGAAACAGATGTTAGATATCATTGAAACGGACCTATTCAAAGTTCACATGCCATCAGTCACCTATATGCGGCTCGATGGTAGCACCGAGGCTAACAAGAGGCATGCTATAGTCCAGACCTTCAACTCTGATCCGAGCATCGATTGTCTGCTATTGACAACACATGTTGGCGGTCTAGGACTGACGTTGACCGGCGCTGATACAGTCATCTTTGTTGAACATGATTGGAATCCAATGAAGGATCTGCAAGCGATGGACCGTGCCCATCGTATCGGTCAGAAAAAAGTCGTGAATGTTTACCGTCTGATCACGAAAGGGACTTTGGAGGAAAAGATCATGGGGTTAGTCTGTTTGATTCTGCATTTGATTGTCATGTTTTGACTTTCCCTCCAGCCTCCAGCGGTTCAAACTTAACATTGCCAATTCTGTTGTCACGCAGCAGAATTCTGGCCTAGCATCCATGGACACAGACCTCGTTCTTGACCTGTTCCGGCGTACGACTGAGGAAGAAGATGTCGCAGCTGCAAGTCAAAGGCAGAAAGAGGCATCTAAACCAATCACACAGAAAAACGTATTGCAGGGCTTGGAGGACCTGCCAGCAGAGGATGAATATGAGGGCTTAGACCTATCTTCTTTCATGGGTTCATTGAACAAATAATTCTTTAAAAGTAATCTTGTGATGGGCAATTATAATTCGACTAAAAGTAGCAATATATAGATAGACGAGCATTCGGCCAGCAAGATAAGAAGTGAGTCATCAGTGGAGGTATCAGATTTTCAAAGAATCCTCCACTACAAACGTGGGAAGAGATAGGCTTGTAATCCCACCCACAATAATCCCACCCTTGTTCATACCCAGATGATAATAACTTTTTTGCAGCTGGATCAAGTATCTACGCTTCAAGTACATAGAGTTCCACGTGAAAGTCGAACAGTAAATCAGATTCGAGTTTGCAATTATCCAAGAGAGTGAGAAAGGTTGACAAGTCGTGACGTTATGTAGAGTGAAGAAATATCAAGTTTGATTTTACCTCTCTATCGACAGCGTTGTTGGTCAGAACGACTGCTTCAGTGGATGATAAATCGCAGCTCGCGTTTTGAGATATATCGAGAGGTCTTTCAATCCTATTTCTCCATCAAACTGCCTTTCCTCGTTGAATATCGGAACAGACTGCGTATTTTTGAACAATAAAGATCATCCATACACAAAAAAAATATTGTCAGGACATGCCAAAAGAAAAAATGGTGCATTTTTCCAATTTCGAAAGGTTTATAGCTTCCGTCAAAATTGATAGTATCCGAAGTGACTATCAGAACTGAAATTGTTTTTACCTTTTAATCGTTTGGCCGAGAACGGAGGACATCTCAAGGGTAAGATAGTGACGATGGTGGATGTAGTAATGACTGGAAAACATGAGACTTACAAATGTATGCAATGCTGTCGGAAAATTTTTTCAATATCAGAAAGTTATCCCGCGGTTGGACTGGTCTATCTGTGTCTTGCAGCGCAAAGAATGGCGAATCAATATCTGCTTCCATATAAATCCTAGTCAGTTGCAAGGCCGTCTAAAGTTCAAAAAAACCCAGAGTCGAGTAACCTAAGATTTTCACGGAACCCTGCCATCTTGCTAAAGCTTCATCCTGCGAACTTGTGTTCAGGTTTAATTGCTAAGACGAATTCATCCCAACATACCATCAACATAATGCATATCAAAGAATAGCCCTAACATCTAAACACGGAGGCAAAAAAATCGGTAAATAACTCATCTTCTGGCCTTTTCCTTCCCCTTTCCTGAATCATCACCGTCCAACATCCTCTCAATTTCTCTCCTAATCTCTTTTAAATTGAATTTCAGACTCTTGACATCCTCAAACTTCCTCTGACTCGTTGCTTCCTCGATAAACGATTCCAAGAGAGCTTCTTGTTCGAGCAGAGGCTGTAAAGTCTGTGCCAAGTCCGAATCTGGACCAACTCTAGACTCTTCGGCCAGACTTTCTAAGACACCAGGTTCAGACGTCGAGCGACAATCTGACTCTTTGGGTTGATGGTGTGATGGACCTGGCAAAGACTAATCCTCGGATCAATTCAGTCTCAGGAAAGATTAGGAATAAAACTTGCTTGGAGAGGGAACATATTCCTTTGCAAGAAAAGGCTTGCTCGCATTGCAATTGCTGATTGGATACGACTTTGGGAGCTCCAAGGTCCATTTGCGCATGGAAGCCCCTTGATCCGCTTAGCTAATGCATCATACTGAGCAAACGCCTCCAAGAGGCGTTTACGTGCTGCAGATGCCTCCTTTGTGGGCTGATCGTCGTGGCTAGCAACGCTGATGTCAATAAACCTGACCGAGGGGATACAAATCGTAAAAACGTACTTGAGTGCGTGAATGAGTTCCTGGAATTTAGGGAGCGCATCTTCAATTTCTTGTTCCAACAAAATGAAAGCCTGAAATAAATTAGGAAAAAAGGAGAAGCATGACAAGTGAATCCACCTCATGTAGCTTGACGAGTGGGGGAACATGCAATTTTTCTTGTTGATATTGTTCCCGTCTGTCATGTTCAATCAGCGTGGGTTTAATCAAACTTGCAAAATGCGAACAGGAGGATCGGTCGACATTCCCGACATATTCGCACACCTTTCAGAAATTTCTCGTCACCATCGGCCTCGTCCGCCTTGTT
>Ga0153949_1000156_pt1 | contig 22065 bp, 22 predicted proteins | sample TSNJ033MetaG_FD_104705 | JGI IMG/M metagenome (GOLD analysis project Ga0153949, IMG submission 104705) | Attine ant fungus gardens microbial communities from New Jersey, USA - TSNJ033 MetaG | ecosystem: Host-associated > Fungi > Mycelium > Unclassified | place: USA: New Jersey, Wharton State... | reverse complement strand
CACTCTTTATTCTATCTGTGGTCATGCTTATACTTGCACGACAAAAGAAGAAAAAAGAAGAATGATGAAAAGACTTGCTACGGCAGGTCTTTTATTATGTTTGACTTTAAAGCAGAAGCGTTATAAGATGAAAGAAGTGAACACAAGCTTTACGGCTTGGGGTAAATCTCATCCTTTGACTAAATACCCTTGAGGGTATATAATGGTTATATCAAAAATTTGAGGAGAGAGAAGTATGCGTTCAATCCAAATGAAGCAACTAAAAGAGAAACTCGGTCAGGTCGCACTGATTGATGTGCGAGAAGAAGATGAATATCTTGAAGGACATGTGCCAACAGCAATAAACATACCCCTGAGTGGTTTAGACCAAAGATACTCAGAAATAGAAGGAGAAAGCTACATTATTTGTCAAAGCGGTATGCGATCTATGCGTGCATGTCAATTTCTCCAAGCGCAAGGAGTAGAAGTTACGAATGTCACAGGTGGTACTCTTGCATGGGATGAAGAATTAGAAAAATAAGAGGGAAAAATGATGAAAAAATATCTTATCGTTGGAGGGGTTGCCGGAGGAATGAGTGCAGCTACTCGATTACGTCGTTTAAAAGAAGATGCGGAAATTATTGTTTTTGATAAGGGACCATATGTTTCCTTTGCGAACTGTGGACTTCCTTACTACCTCTCAGGAGAAATCGAATCAAGAAATAAGCTTATCCTACAAACACCAGAAAGTTTGGCAGAGCGCTTTAATCTAGATGTTCGTCCTGATTCTGAAGTGGTTTCTATTGATCCGGATAAAAAAGAAATCACAGTAGTATCCAACGGGACAAGCTACACGGAAGATTACGATGCCTTGATTTTGTCTCCTGGTGCAAGCCCTTTTATTCCGCCAATAAAAGGTCTAGCGGAAGCGGATAATGTCTTCAGCTTACGTAACATTCCAGATTTAGATAAAATCACAAACTATATGGAAATGGAGCACCGCAAGCAAGCATTGATTATTGGTGCGGGTTTTATCGGTTTAGAGATGGCTGAAAATTTACGAAAACTAGGTTTAGAGGTGACAGTCGTCGAAAAAGCCGATCATGTTTTACCAACCCTAGATCAAGAAATGGCCATTCATATAGAAGAAGAGTTGGCACATAACGGCCTGAAAGTACTCACGGGCGTGTCTGTTGTGGAGTTCCAAGACCAAGGAAAAACGGTTATACTGGAAAATGGTGAAAGTCTCAGTACGGATGTGGTTATCCTTTCTGTGGGGATTCAAGTGGAGTCAAAACTTGCTGCTGATGCGGGGATTAAGCTTGGGATGAGAGGGGCAATTCTTGTCGATGAGCATTATCAAACATCACTGTCTGATATTTATGCTGTAGGAGATGCTATTCTTGTTAAAAATCAGATTACGGGCAATGATGCACTCATCTCCTTAGCAAGCCCAGCCAATCGGCAAGGTCGGCAAGTTGCGGATATCCTAGCAGGCTTACCTGTTACAAATAAAGGAAGCATCGGAACTGCTATCGTTCGCACTTTCAGTTTGACAGCTGCCTCTACTGGACTTTCAGAGAAGCAAGCGCAAGATTCGAACTTAACCTATAAGGCTGTACATATCACAGCCAATGATCATGCAGGATATTATCCTGGTGCAAGCTCAATTCTTCTCAAACTGATCTTCAATCCAGAAAGTGGTCAGATCTATGGAGCGTCAGCAGTTGGGCAAAAAGGTGTAGATAAGCGTATTGATGTTCTGGCAACAGCAATTAAAGCTGGGATGACGGTTTATGATTTACCAGAACTTGAGTTGAGCTATGCTCCTCCGTTTGGCTCCGCTAAGGATCCCGTGAACATGATTGGTTATGCGGCTATGAATATCGCTATGGGCTTGTCAGACAACATTCAATGGCATCAGCTTGAAGCAGAACTCGCCCAAGGTAAAGTACTCTTAGATGTGCGCCAAGAAAATGAAGTGGCGCGTGGTGGTTTTAAAGATGCGTTAAATATTCCATTAAACGATTTACGCCAAAACCTGGACAAGTTAGATAAAAATAAGGCATACATTGTCAGCTGTCAGTCAGGGCTTCGCTCTTATACAGCTGAACGTATCTTGAAACAAGAAGGTTTTAAAGTAGAAAATCTTGATGGGGCTTATGGCTTGTACAGTAAGGTGAAGGGCATTTAATTAAAACTGAACGAAAGGATTATTTTAGGATAGTCCTTTTTTCTAGTTGAAATTTTTAATGAATTTGTAGGCTGCTTATGGTATAATATTAAAAAATATTTGTTAGATTTGGGGAAGTCATGAGACTTGAACTATATGAAGAAAAAACAGAAGCAGCGAGTGCAGCCCTTGCTCAGGTTTTTGAGGCTTTTAGTAAAGAAACGGAAGAGGCCGAGTTACAAACCGTACGCTATAATTTAGTTGAACATGCGGACATCTTTGCGCAACATCCTGTTGTCAACCAAGCAATGCAAAAAATGGAGGCGCCCTTACCCTTGATGTTGGTAGATGGTGAAATCATGACGCTTGGCGCTTATCCTGATATGGAAGATTTGACGGAAATTACAGGTCTAAGTTTTCAAGATATTCGAACACGAGAATGTCAGTGTGACAATTGTAACTGCAGAAAGGGATAAAATGATCGAAAATTTTCAACGGCCAAGTAAGGAAGAATATTTTAAAGAAATTGTCGAAGTTGTGGCTAAGCGCTCTACTTGTACGCATGCTCAAGTTGGGGCTCTCCTCGTGACTGCGGCTGGGCAAATCCTTTCGACAGGATATAATGGCTCCGTAGCTCTTATGCCGCATTGTACAGATGTAGGATGTTTGGAAGATAAAGACGGACATTGCATTGCGACTGTTCACGCGGAACAAAATGCAATTGCACAAGCAGCAAAGCATGGCGTTTCACCTGAAGGCGCAATTCTTTACACTACGTTGTTCCCTTGCATCGCTTGCCTGAAACTTGTCTTGGCATCTGGCGTAAAACATATCAAATATATCAATGAATACCATGCTAAAAACCCTTATGAGGAAGAATTGATTGAAACTTTGGGTATTCACGTGGAAAAAATATAAAAAGCCAGAAAACTTACTGGTTTTTTTATTTTAACGCAAAAAACGCTTCCCTAAGTTTATCTGTAAAATTTATTCTTACTTGAGCTTTTTGTGTCTGTTTTTGCTAAAATAAATGAATGGGAATAAAATACAGTCAAACACATAAAGTCGCTTTTTATGAGAGCGACACACGAGGCAAGATGAAAATATCAGATATTCTTGCCGTAGCACTTCAAATTTCGGGAGAGCAGTCTTATACGTTAGACCGTAGCGACACATGGATTTGTGATAACTTCAATCTATTTTGGGCTGTTATCGAGCATGAAGTTCAGATTCATCGCTTACCCGATTTTAATGATCATATTACAATCGAAACAGAAGCCACGTCTTACAATAAATTCTTTTGTTATCGTGACTTTATTTTCAAAAATACAGCTGGCGAAATCTTAGTAAAAATAAGTTCGACTTGGGTTTTGATGAACAAAGATACACGTAAGGTAGAACGTGTCATTGATGAAATTGTGGCGCCCTATGAGGCACCAAAAGTCAGCAAAATTGTTCGTCCTCACAAGTATCTTACCTTGTCCGAGCACGCACAATGTAACCTGGCCTTTCCGATTCGGTTCTCTGATCTCGATATGAATGAACATGTGAACAATGCCAAATATTTCGACTGGGCTGTTGATCAGTTGGACTACGATTTCCGTATGACATATGAACCGAAAAAAATATATATTCGCTATAATCACGAACTCCTTTATGGCAATCATGAATTTATTCATCCTGTTTTTGAATTCCAAGGAGATACCACTTGCCATATCATTAGGAAAGATGGCGTAGATAATGCTAATATTGAAATTGAGTGGTCAAAAATAAGCGAGGAGAATGAACAAAAATGAGAAAAGCTTACAAAAAGTATAAAGGGTATCTGATTGATTTAGACGGCACGATTTATATGGGCAATCATCGTATTCCTGCAGGGGAAGACTTTGTTCATCGTTTGCAAGAAGCGAAGGTCCCTTATCTGTTTTTAACAAATAATACGACAAAAACACCGCGTGTGGTCCAAAAACGTTTGGCTACACAGTTTAATATTGATACACCTTTAGAAACCATCTATACAGCAAGTGCAGCTACCGTTGATTATATGGATGATTTGGGCCTGGAGAAGACCGTTTATATTATTGGTGAAGATGGCTTAAAAGAAGCAATCTACGAAGCAGGCTATAAAAAAGACCGAGAAAATCCAGCTTATGTTGTCGTCGCTTTAGATTCTGACCTTACGTACGAAATGCTTGCTTTGGCGACTCTTGCCATTCATAAAGGTGCAAAATTCATTGGCACAAATCCTGATTTGAACCTTCCAAGCGAACATGGACTTTTGCCAGGAGCGGGCTCTTTGGTTAAAATGATTGAAGCAGCCACACGTGTTAAACCTACCTTTATTGGAAAACCTGAGGCGATTATTGCAGAAAAAGCAGTGGAAAAAATGGGTATTCCTAAAGAAGATCTATTAATGGTGGGTGATAACTATTTAACAGATATTCGTACAGGAATTGATAATGGTATTGATAGTTTGCTTGTCACAACAGGTTTTACTAAAGCTGAAGAAGTTCCTGGACTTCCAATACCACCAACACATGTTGTTTCAAGTTTAGAACATTGGGAAGTTTGAGATGCGCGATCGCCTGATTTTTACGAGTCTTATTTTATGGGGGATTGCTGCAGCAGTAAGTTTAACCTTACTTTTGGCTGTCCCGCTCTTTTATATAGATATACATTTGGAAAATTTGACCCAGATATCAGGACTTTCAGCAGAAACGTTAAGGCATAACTTTAATGTTCTGATGGCTTATCTGGTTAATCCATTTGAAGCTGTGTTACAGCTGCCTGACTTTCCTTCATCTCCCGGTGCTTTGCAGCATTTTAAAGATGTGAAGAAGCTCTTTATGCTTGCCTTAGGACTCACATTTATCTTGAGCCCCGCACTCCTCTTATTTTTGAAGGAACACTTAGCTATTCTCTATCACAATGGCTTGCGTTTTGTGATGGGGACTCCTTTGTTTATCGGCTTGGTTGCTGCCTTGATTGGATTTGATAACTTTTTTATCTATTTCCATGAAATATTTTTCCGAGACGATACCTGGCTTTTTAATCCCGATACAGATCCGATTATCAATGTCTTGACGGAGAACTATTTTATGTTCACTTTTATTCTATTTGTCGTCCTTTTTGAATTCATCTTTTTCCTCCTTTACTGGTCAGGAAATAAAAGGCTGCAAAAGAAAATTTTCGGAAAAACCGAACGATGAGATGTAAAACTGATATAAAATCAGTTTTTTTTCTTTTGTTTTTATCAATATGGGTTAAAATAAATAAGGAAGGTTTGGTTTGCAGAGATTTTTATCGCCAAACTAGCGAGGTTGTCCATAGTGGAGACTCGGTCGGTATTCTGTAATAACAAATGAATAAAGAGGCATTCTTATGAACACAATGGTTCCAGTTTTTGATTACGAAGATATCCAACTTATCCCGAATAAGTGTATCATTAACAGTCGTAGCGAAGCAGACACGTCAGTTAAGTTAGGGGATCACACTTTCAAACTTCCCGTTGTTCCAGCAAATATGCAAACAATTATTGATGAAAATATTGCTGAAATGTTAGCTAAGCAAGGTTATTTCTATATCATGCATCGTTTTGAAGAAAGTACACGTAAAGACTTCATTGAAAAGATGCATGCTCAAGGTTTGATTGCATCAATTTCTGTAGGTGTTAAAGACAATGAACGTCAGTTTGTACGTGAGTTGGCAGAAACAGCGACTATCCCAGATTATATTACGATTGACATCGCGCATGGTCATGCCAATTCTGTTATTGAAATGGTTCAGCTCATCAAGCGTTTGATGCCCCAAGTTTTTGTTATTGCAGGGAACGTGGGAACACCAGAAGCTGTCCGTGAGTTAGAAAATGCAGGTGCTGACGCAACGAAAGTCGGGATTGGTCCTGGTAAAGTTTGTATCACTAAGGTAAAAACAGGATTTGGTACAGGGGGGTGGCAACTTGCAGCTTTGCGCTGGTGTGCAAAAGCAGCAAGTAAACCAATTATTGCTGATGGTGGTATCCGTACCCACGGGGATATTGCTAAGTCTGTTCGTTTTGGTGCAACAATGGTAATGGTGGGCTCACTCTTTGCAGCTCACGAAGAGTCACCAGGTAAAACAATCGAACAAGATGGCAAACTTTACAAAGAATATTTTGGCTCAGCGAGTGAATACCAAAAAGGTGAACACAAAAACGTTGAAGGAAAGAAAATTCTCTTGCCCCACAAAGGTGCATTGAAAGATACACTTCAAGAAATGCAAGAAGATCTCCAAAGTTCTATTTCTTACGCCGGTGGACGTGATCTTAATGCACTTCGTAAAGTTGATTATGTTATCGTGAAAAATTCTATTTGGAACGGTGATTCATTATAGAAGATAAAAAACTGTCTAGTGACAGTTTTTTTATATTATTTATAGTAGAAAGTTGATTATTTTTGAATCCGAGCAGAAGATGATGTAGAATGTGAGTAAAGATAGAAAAAGAAAGTAGGGAGAGACATGAAAGTACTTGTCATTGGTGCCAACGGAAAAGTGGCTAAACATTTAGCAAAAAATCTAAAAAATTATCCTAAACTTCAAGAAAAAGCTGCTATCCGTAAAAAAGAACAACAGCAATTTTTTAAGCCATTAGAGATTGAAACCATTATCTTGGATATTGTCAATAATTCGATTGAAGAATTTGCTGCAGCAATGTCTGACGTTGATGCTGTTGTTTTTAGTGCTGGAGCAGGTGGTTCTGGGTTGGATAAAACAATTATGATTGACTTAGATGGAGCGGTTAAAATTATGACGGCAGCTGAAAAGGCAAATGTCAAACGCTTTGTTATGGTCAGCACTTTCCGAGTGGGAAGGGAAGAAATTATGCGTCAAATTCAAGAAGATTCTTCACTTAAGATTTACACCATTGCAAAGAACTATGCGGATGAATGGCTCAAAACACGAACAAATCTGGATTGGACAATTATTCATCCTGGAATGCTTACAGACAAAGAAAGTACGGGTAAGGTGGCATTAGCAGGCCGTGTAGAAGCAGGAGAAATTCCACGAGAAGATGTGGCTAAAGTTATACTGGAAACATTGGGAAATGACGCAACCATCGGCAAAGAATTTGAAGTTGTCAGTGGAGCTACTCTTATTGATGAAGCCATCAAAAATTTAAAGGGTTAAAAAAAGTGAACGTTGTGTCCTGACTCACACGTTCACTTTTTTACATGAAAATCATATTGCTGCTGATAATAACGGGCGATTTCTTGACTGCCAATTTGATGAAATATCTCTAAGGCTTGTAGCATCATTGTATTTCCAGTCTTTTCGTCTTTGAAACGATAGGTCCAGAAACCTTTGGAGAGGTTAAGGAGATTGCGTAAAAACATCGATTGTACGAGTTCGAGTGATTCAACGCGATGGAGGATATGTGCACTGTATTCTTGATAGCCTTTGCTTGTTAAGAAGGCAATAGCACGACAACATGCACAAGCAAAAATTTCCAGATGTTTTACGGAGTTAAATATCTTGTGTTTTTTTTCCAGGAGAAATAAATCAAGAATATATAAAATATCGCGTATATTTAATTTATTCATTGTAAAGTAAAATACATAAAGTTCAGTCTGGCCCCAAACTTTAATATCATAGAGGTAATCTGTGATTGTATCGATATTTTCTGAACTTAGTTCAGTATATGAAGCTTTTGCTGCTAAGGAGATATAAGGGTAACCTGCTTCAAGAGCGATTTTATAGAGATTGATCAGCGTTTTTTTATCTTGTTTAAGAAAGGCTGTCTCGATTTCCTTTAAAAGGGCTTCTGATTCAATGGGGGCATAGTCGTTTAAAAGATATTCGTATTCTTCGAGCCCAATCCCCATCAGCTGCAAAGCTTGTACGACTTTTTCAAAATTCATCATGGTTTCTGCGCGTTCAAAACGAGAAAGGGTTGCTTTTGAAATTCCTATAGAAGAAAAGTCCGATAAGGGGATATGTTTTTGCTCCCGTATCTGCCGGAAAACATATCCAAATTTTTTATATACCATAAAATCTCCAGTCATTCTTAGTGGTAGTTATAGTTATACTATCAGAAAATGCAACAAAAAATTAAACTGTTATCAAATACGTTACGATAAAGAATATTGTTTCATTTATGCAACGGTATGAAAAGATAAAGTTATTTATTATATTATAATATAATATATTGTAAGGAGCAGGAGAAGAAAAGTCACTTTTCTTTTTCATCAAAAGGAGAGGTGAAGATGATGGATCTTATCAAAGAAATACTAGGGCCTTATTTTTTTGCAAAATTATTTTTGATTCCGGCCATCTTAGGTGGAATATTTCTCACCAAAAACATCATCCATCGCAGTAAATACGCTGAAAATCCTTACTCTGCCTTTTGGCTCTATTCGAGTAACTTCACATTATGGATTTTACTTTTAAAATTATTATTTATTGAAATAGCTCAAAGTGGAGCTTATGGTTACTTACTGAGCGATATTTCGCTCATCTTTATTGCCATTGCAGTCGATTATTGTATTGTTACATATTATGAAAAAATAGAATATGCAATGCTCCCACTGTTTACGATTTTCTATCTGGTTTATATTTACAGTTATGGTTTTCACTGGAAGTCGATTTTATTGGTTACCTTATCTCTGGGTCTTTTTTTGCTGACGCTCTATTTTATTGCCAAAAATCAAACGGCTGTGATGCAAAGTTACGGTAAAATGATGCTGATAGGCTTAAGTCTTGCTTTTTCTGTCCAGCTCTTGTTCCTTTCCGAGTTTGCTTTTAGCTAGGTACACGCGGTAGAAATTTTCGGGAAAACATTCATACTCCTTGTGATTGCCAAGTTTATTTTATTGGACATTTCTTCTATTGTAGGAGAGTATGCAAAGTACAAGCGATATACTTATATTGATGCACTGACCAATGTATATAATAGGAGAAAATTTGAAGAAACGATGGACGAAATTCTTGCCAGTGATCAGATTTCCAAATTTTCATTAGTCTTTTTTGATATTGATAATTTTAAACATATTAACGATCATTATGGGCACAGCTCCGGTGATTATGTGTTAAAGGAAATTTGTGTGCTCATCAAAAAGTATTTGAGAGAGACAGGAGAAAACGGACAACTTTTCCGCTATGGTGGCGATGAATTCTTTCTTCTTTTTCGCAATCGCAAAGGAGAAGTCGTGCGCGATATTATGGAGCAGGTAGCCAAGGAAATCTCCGAATATGTTTTTCACACCAGTTCTAACGCTATTAAAACATCGATTTCTGTCGGAGCGGTTGAAATTACGGATAAAGTAACACGAGACCAAGCCATCTATCGTGTAGATAAACATTTGTATATTGCAAAAGAAAACGGGAAAAATCAAGTTTACTTTAAATAGAAAAAATTGTCTTTTTATGTCAATTTCATTTTGATTTAAGGTTATTTTTAAGTATACTGAAGTTGTAGGAAAAATTAAGGTATGTTTTTACATTAAAGGAGTATTAGATAGTGCAAAAGGAAAAATTAAACAAGGAGCAAACCGAAGAAAATTATAGTTATTCCGATTTGTTTTTTGAAAAGGGACATTGGTTTTTAAAAATTAAACAGGTCTTCATCGCTCTTTTGGGTTGGGTGTGCTTCATTGTCCCGACTTTCATTACCATAGCCTCCTTTTTGTATACGACTTCAAAAGGGAAGTACGGCATTGCCTTTTGGAGATATTCCGAAGGCGTCTTGGAGATTAAATTTTTGTTGATTCTGCTTGCTTTCTGTGTCGTTATCACCTTTACTTATGCGGCGAGCATGACAATTATTCAAAATAACCGAAGAGAATCGTTCATTGAAAAATGGCCTACATTTGATTCTGTCTCTAGTATTGAGCGAAGAAAAAGAGGAAAGAAATTTATGGCAGACCGCTTTGGCGAAGAAGAATTCCGTCATAATGTAAAATATTTTGAAGTTCTACCAGAAAAGAATTTAAAAAATGATGAACTTTCAAAAGTACTAGGGAAGGATGAGGTGGATACTTATGATATCTGATATTTTCAGCCAAATATTTACGTCAAATAGCGGTCTACAAACGTTTATCACTGTGTGTTTAATCATCTTGTGTCTCTATCCCGTTATTGGTGCTTTGTTTTGGTTTTTTGGCTCTTTAAGTTATCGTTTCTTGAAAAAAGGACGTAAAGAGACAAATTTTGTGGAACTAGCGCCAGATGAGCAACCGATGATTACGATTATGATTCCTGCCCATAATGAAGAAGTTATGATTGAGGAAACGATTGAGTACTTAGCCACAATGCTCAATTATAGTAACTATGAAATATTGGTGATTAATGATGGCAGCACCGACAAAACTTTGCCTATTCTCCAAAACTTACAAGAAAAGTACGATAAGTTGCGTGTCATCAATATCTTGAAAAATCAAGGAAAGGCACATGGTTTTAACATTGGTACTTATTTCGCTAAGGGGGAATATATTTTAAGTAATGATGCGGATACCATCCCTGAAAAAGATGCACTTATGAAATATATGAACTATTTCATGAGTGAAATCGATGTTAACACAGCTGCGGTTACAGCCAACATGGATGTACAGAACCGGACGACCATCATGGGTAAATCGCAAACAGTTGAGTTTTCAAGTATTGTTGGTGTTATTAAAAGAAGCCAAACCGCAATCAATGATTCAATGTACTCGTACAGTGGTGCAAATACCATGTATAAAAAACAATTTCTGATTGACGTTGGTGGCTTTAGACAGGACCGGAGTACAGAGGATATTAGTATCGCTTGGGATCATCTCATGTATGGTGTGACACCTCGTTTTGCACCAGATATTATTTTCCATATGAATGTACCAGAAACCCTCTCGCAGCTCTACAAGCAAAGAAAACGCTGGGCTCAGGGGGGAACTGAAGTATGGTTTACGAATTCGCTGAAGTTCATTTTGCATCCAATAAAATACCGCTATGTTCTGTCAATGTTTATTGACACAACTTTTTCAATCATTTGGTCATTTTTCTTTTTCATCACGTCGATTATATTTATCTTGGCCATGCTTTATTTCCTTATTGTTGGCAATTATGAGCGGCTTTGGCATGGGTTTTGCGATGTCCTTTATCTTTGTTACCTTTGAGCTTATAGCGGGGACCTTGCAGCTTTTGGCAGCATTAATCTTAGACAGTAAGGGACAAAAATTTAAATACTTTATTTTTGCTCCCCTCTATATGTTGTTTTTCTGGATGGTCAATCCATTGACGATAGTCACGACTTTTATACCAGCCATGAAGGCATGTTTTGGTAAAAATGAACATTCTGGTGCTTGGGTCAGCCCTACACGGAAGAGCTTGAAGAAAGGATAAACTATGCTTTTAAATGTGATGTTTTTGTTGACAATAATTTTTATTCTTCTCTGCTTGCTTGGGATTGTCACGAGCTATGTTTGGGCAAAACGACAAAATAGAATTTATCCTAAAACAATGGAAGATGTTGAAAATTACACGTTTTACTTTCAAACGATTATTGATAATAAAGGAGAAAAAACGGGTTTAGAAGCCTTACTCCGTAAGTTTGATGTTGCAAAACAAGAATGGGTTTTCCCAGATGATATTGATAAATTTACCTTACGTGAAGTGATCTACCTGCTCCATAAAAGTTTTGTGAAGATAAACTATCCGTCACAATTTTTAGCGATTAACATTAGCCTGAAGCAACTTGCGGATCCACGTTACGAATATTTTATTCGTTGGGTCAAAGGAGAATGTTATCCGATGGAATTACGGATTGAAATTAATGTGGAGATGACAGACAAGATTGGCTGGCTTATGAAATCACGAATCAAGAAGAATTTGAAATTAAGCCAAGACATCGGTGTTCATGTGATCCTTGAAAAAGTCGAGCCAAGTAAAAAATACTTTCACAAGATCAAGTGGCTATTGAACAATATCTACGGTGTGAAAATTCCGCTCTCTAAATTTCAAAAGAAAAGTGATTCCGAGTGGTTTGATCTCAATATGGGCGATTGGGTCCGTTTGATTAGAGAAAAAAACAAAAATATTGACATCACGGAAGTGGAAGATAGGGAAGGTATTGATTTAGCCGATAAATTAAAAATTGACAATCGACAAGGTTATTTTATAGACAAGCCTCATTATGAGAAATAGCTTGTTCTATTTTTTTGCTTAAATTAGTGCTTGAAAGTTGCATTATTTAGGAAAAAGAGTAGAATAGGTTTGAGCAAAACGATTTTAAAAAAAAGTGGCGCATCTCAGACAATAATTAATGAAAAAAGGACGAGTACGGAAATGACTGAAATGACTTTTGAAGAACGCTTAAAACAGCTTCGAAAGACTTATCTTGAAGGTGATAGTGAAGATAAGGAAGCTCAAGAGATGAATGCTTTCATGAGTTTATCAAAAGAAGATAAAATCAAAAAAATTCAAGCCCACTTAACAGAAATTGAAAATAAAAAAGAAGCTTTGGAAAGTACTCTCCCCAATCAAACGGATGCCCTCTCTCGCGAGAATATCGAGCATCATCTGGAAGCATTGGCTGAGAAAAAAGAACTCATGCTTCAAAAATTAGAATACGTTAAAAAAGATGAATTCAGTGCTGCAAAACGTGAACGCATCAAACGTCAGTTGGCAGAACTGGAATTTAAACGCTGTCGTCTACGCATGAATAATAAGGACTGTTCAAAGTTGGACAAGAAAATTCAAGAGAAACAAAGACGATTTAGAAATGATATTTAAGGAGTTATATGCTTCAGTCTATCTTTCATGTGATCATTTTCTTGCTCGCATTAGTTTTTTCAAATGTTATCAATAAAATTTTCCCTAAGTTAGCCCTGCCTTTAGTGCAAGTTCTCATAGGGATTCTTTTTGGTTTTGGGGGAATTTCAGAATTTCTTCATGTTGATCCGGAATTCTTCCTCGGCTTCATCATTGCGCCGCTCTTGTTTCGAGAGAGTACAGAAGCAGAAGTGAAACGGATAGTTAAACACCGACATTTGATTTTTGTGCTTATATTTCCGCTTGTTTTTGTTACTGCCCTTGGGTTAGGCGGCATATTACATCTGTTCTACATGGGCATTCCTTTAGCCGCTTGTTTGGCTTTAGGAGCTGCGCTAGCCCCAACAGATGCAATTGCTGTGGGTACATTATCGACCCGTTTTGTGTTTCCTCAAAGAATCATGAATATCTTACAGGGCGAAGGACTCTTTAACGATGCATCCGGTATCGTATCCTTCCAAATTGCTGTACTTGCACTTGTGACAGGGACTTTTTCTTTACCGCAGGCGACCCTTAATTTAGTACTGTCCATTATAGGGGGCTTTGCGATTGGTATTGGGCTTTCGATTTTAAAAAATAAAATCTTAGAAATTCTTGATGATGTTGATGCGCGTGATGTCAGTGGCTATCTGATGTTGGAGTTCGTCATGCCGCTTGCGGCATTTGCTTTGGCCGAAGTTTTGCATGTTTCGGGAATCATCGCTGTTGTTGTTGCTGGTATCTTCCAGTCTAATGGCTTTAGGCCAACTACTGTATTTGATGCACAAGTCACGCGGGTCAAAAATAGTGTATGGGAAACGATTGTGTTCATGTTGAATTCCAGTGTCTTTATCTTCCTTGGAATTGAGTTGCATAGTCTTGTTTTCCCTTTCCTTTTTGATCGGACATATTCTGTTTTTTGGCTGGTTTTTGTCGTACTGCTCTTGACTTTTGCCCTATTTTTCCTAAGGTTTTTAATCTTAATGACTTATTATTTGGTAACCGTCAAAGATAAGGGAGAAATCTTTCACTCCTATTGGAGCGAACTGTTATTGTTGACCTTTTCTGGCACCAAAGGTACGGTTTCCATTGCGACCATACTCCTTTTACCTCAGCTTGCTGATAATACGAACAATTTATTAATCTTTTTTTGCGCCTCAGTTACTGGACTAAGCTTTCTTGTGAGTTTGCTGGCCTTGCCTTACTTTGCGGTTGAGAAAAAACGTACGGTCAATAATTTGACCGTCATCGCAATTTTAGGTGATGTTGTGCAAGAATTACGGGAAAGAGTTACCGAAAAAGCACAAAATGGCTACCATCTTGTGATTGCCGATTATCAAAATCGGATTCAGAAGCTTATTGTAGAGCAGGAAAGTGCTGGAATTACAGAAAATTTTAACACTTTGCAATTATTAATTATCCGTGTAGAAATTGAAGGGCTGGAAGATGCGCTGGAAAAAGAGAAAATCTCGATGCGTACCTATCGTACCTACCACCGCTATATCCATACTTTGGAGCAAGATTTGGCACATGACTTGGTTTCGAGTATTCAGTTTGCCCAAGTGGTTACTTTGCGCGCTTTAAAGGTTCTAAAAACGCGTATTTCCCGGTTCGACTTTCAATTTTCCCGTCCAAAAGTCGAAGACATGGAAGAAACGCGTCAAGAGATTAGTAACCTTTACTTAGACAATACAGAACTTGTTCTTGAACTTTTGGAAAATTTAGGATCAATTTATAATGCACAGCTTGTTGACTTTCTACAAGCAGAGCGCTTCCGTCAAGCGGAACATATTGCACAAGGAAATTGGAACTATGTCAATGGATTTCGTGTAGCTACGGAATTGACGAATATAGAAGAATTGATGGAAGCCTATTATTTAGAGCGTAAGGTGATTTTTGAATATGAGCATACAGGACGAATTGCCCTTAATGAAGCTAAAAAATTGCGTCAAACAGTTAATCTTTTGGAGGAATATGCTTTAGCAAGCGACCATCGCTCTTTCCTTTACGATTTATTTGAGTTTCGTAAAAAAAGAAAAAGAAAATGAAAATAAAAGGCGTGTGAGCGCTCTTTTTTTTTTTTTTGACCAAAAATAATTTTTTGTGATATAATAAACGATTTTGTGTGGTTTGGTTCTCATGAAATGATATTTAAGTAATGTCTGATCCAGTTATTACTTAAAGAACGTAAAATGGCATCCCTTACCGACTTAATTATCATATATAAAGGAATTCCATCTATTGAGGAATTACAACATGCAGTAAATTTAAAAATTTTAACACTGAGAGCTAATAGTATTGAAAATAATACACCACTTCGTACTTTTGCCCACTTGGTTACATTGACGATTAAAGAAAAAAATATATTATCTCTTTACTATCGCTGGACTTTGGAAAGTTATTTGTGGTTAACAAATATCCAAGTGTCTCAGAATGATATTCAGGATATTTCTGTTTTTAAAGATTTAAAGAGGGTCAGCATTGCTCATTTTGAAGAAAATGAGATAGAAAAACTTCCTGAATATTTTTCGAACGACCTTGTTTATTTAAATCTCAATAAAAATAATTTATTGAATATTGATAGCTTATCCACTTAAAGTAATCTACAGATAGTAGAAATTAATGTAAATAAGGTAGAAGTTAATATTGTTATATCCTCCTTTTCAAATCTTAGACTGTTCACTATCCTAAAATACAAAGTTATTCCATTAGAGCTATGCACGTGGTATACTTATTAAAAAAATATATATATAGGATAAAAAGGGGAATAATAATAAATAAAGAAGTACTGAAACTAGATGAGAAGAATTAGAGTGAGGACATTATGATTTATAAAAAATATGGAGAAGTCTTTAAAAATTTAAGATTACAAAAAAATTTCAGTCAGAAAGAACTTCAAGAATTGAGTGGTGTTTCAAAAGCAACTATTTCACAATTTGAAAATGGTAAATCAATGATTTCCTATGAAAAACTTACCCAAGTATTGGATGCCATGAGTCTTACTATATACGATTATTCCCTTTTGTTGAATAATGGTATTCCCGATTATTTTATTACAGAGTTTGAGCAAATTTCTGCTGCTTTTTTTAATCAAGATAAAGAGAACCTCGGAGAAATCTATGAGAAAAACAAGAGAATTGGAACGATTGAAACGTATATTATAGGACTTTGTGCTAAAGCTACCTATTCTCAATTATCGCTAAGTGAGCAACATATAATTGAAAGTGTATTTATCTCTAAACCATTTTGGGGATTGTATGAATTATATGTCTTCCTTCATACTGTTGAGCAAATTGACATAAATCTTTTGGGGAATATCACAGAAAGTCTTTTTTCAGAGCAATATATATCCCAGTATATTCAAAAATTACATGAGTATCGGGCATTGACCATTAATATACTCATGAAAGTTATTTTAGTTTATATTGATCAAGATAAGGAGGATAAAGCAAAAGATTTACTTGACAGAATTCCTGTATTTTTAGTAGATGCAGATATCACTTCCCACATGATGATATATTTTCTAGAAGGATATTTTACAGTAAAATTTAAAAATAAAAATACAGGACAACAAATGATTGAAGAAGTAATGCATATATTGGGACTCATTGGGGCCCAAAAGTTTAAGAATGTCATGGAAGATACACTTGTTAAAATTGAGAATCAATAAAAAAGAATAGGTTTATTTATATAAACCTATTCTTTTTTATTGTGCTATTACCCAAAATATACTGTACACTATTTATTTTGGAAATTCTAACATTTATTAACTATATAATGAGATTAGAGTATAGAGTTTAGAGGTCTAAACCCCTGTGATTAAGAAGTAATCTTTTGTTATACTAATTAAGGTAAAAGTTTGTAAGCGCAAACAAAAAACATATTGGAGGTAGATTTTGACACAAACAAAACGGGATCAATTCCCAAAGGATTTTTTATGGGCAGCTTCTTCAGCAGCGTATCAAATTGAAGGAGCATGGGATAAAGATGGGAAAGGAAAATCTATTTGGGATATATTTTCTCACATTCCCGGTAAGACCTTTAAAGGAAGTAACGGAGATATTGCAGTAGATCACTATAATCGTTATAAGGAAGATGTTGCACTTATGGCTGAACAAGGTTTGAAAGCATATCGTTTTTCAATCTCTTGGACTAGAATTTTTCCTTCTGGATCTGGTGAAGTAAATCAAAAGGGGATAGAGTTTTACAATAATTTAATTGATGAACTTTTAAAATACGATATTGTCCCAATTGTTACAATATACCATTGGGACCTTCCACAAGCTTTACAAGACAGTTATGGAGGCTGGGAGTCTCGACAAATAATTGAAGATTTCAGAAATTATGCAAAAGTGTTATTTGAATCATTTAGTGATCGTGTAAGATATTGGGTCACGGTAAATGAACAAAATGTGCAAATGATGCAGGCATATTATTTAGGTATTCAACCTCCGTCATTTGTGGATCCTAAACGCATGTATCAAGCAAATCATCATATGAGTTTAGCCAATGCCGCAGTAATAAAAGATTTTAGAGAGGGAGATTATCCGGGTATTATTGGACCAAGCATCTCTTATAGTACAATTTATCCTGCAAGTTGCCATCCTCAGGATAATTTAGCAGCTGAAAACGCGAATAACTTTCTTTTTGATTTCTGGCTAGATGTTTACACTGAAGGACACTATCCACCAAAGATGGTCAAATATCTAACAGAAATGAATATTATGCCAGAAATACATAAAGAAGATAATGAGCTTTTAAAACAAGGAAGACCAGACTTCATTGGTTTAAACTATTATCAGTCAACGACAGTTTCAATGAATACTGGAGAAATAATAATAGCAAGAGAAAATAACAACTTTTCTGGTGAGAAGGGGACAAGAAAATCTTCAGGTATTCCTGGAATGTTCAAAACAGTTCAAAACAAAAACCTTTCTCAAACTGATTGGGATTGGACAATTGATCCCGAAGGTCTACGGATTGCACTTCGAAAGATTAATAATCGCTATAATCTTCCAATTTTAATTACTGAAAATGGGATAGGTACCTTTGATGAAAAAACACAAGATGAAAAAATTCATGATCAAACAAGGATAGATTATCTAAAAGAACACATCTTGGCAGTACAAGCTTCCCTTACAGATGGAGTAGATGTTTTAGGCTATTGTGTATGGAGTTTCACAGATTTATTGAGTTGGTTAAATGGCTATCAAAAACGTTATGGTTTTGTTTATGTTGACCGGACGGAAACAGATTCTAAAGATGTAAAACGATATAAGAAGGATAGCTATTATTGGTATAAAGAAGTAATCGCAAGCAATGGTGAGATTTTAAAAGATAAATAAATTATATAAAAAGGAGAGTTTATACTATGCAAAATTTTATGAATAAATTGACAATGCAATCGGTTAAAATTCAAAATAATAAGTACTTAAGCTCAGTGACCGGTGCACTGATAGCTTTGATTGGGATTATCATTGTAGGAGCTATATTTTCAATCTTTACAGCATTACCTATTCCAGCGTATCAAGAATTTCTAACTGCTCATGATTTGAAAACGTATTTATCCATTCCCGTAAATGTTACAACTAATGTATTATCCTTATACCTTGTTTTTGTAACAAGTTACATTTTTATGAAAAAATCTGATCGAGAAGAAGGATTAGAAGTCGGTCTTTTAGCTTTAATGGCATTCTTAATAATTACACCTTTTGAAATGGATAAAACTTTTAACGTAACTGCTTTTTCTCCAACTTGGTTTGGACCTTTAGGAATGTTTACAAGTTTTATTGTTGCTCTAGGAACAGCCACAATTTGTTTAAAACTTTATGAAAAAAACATTGTAATTAAGATGCCAGCTGGCGTTCCCGAAATGGTAAGTAAATCATTTGGAGCGCTGATCCCAGGCTTTATTGTAACATTCGTTGCACTTGCTATAAGAATACTCTTTGCATACACACCTTTCCATAGTTTTCATGAAGTTATTTATGGTTTACTTGCTATTCCTTTAACCAAAGTTGGTACATCTCCTATTGCCGGTTTACTCTTTGTTATTTTAATTCAGTTCTTTTGGTTCTTTGGTGTACATGGTACATTACTTGTAGGAAGTATTATCGCACCAATATTAATGCCTTTGGATATGGCAAATTTAGCAGCATATCATGCAGGGAAACCAGTTCCAAATCTTATGACAGCAACTTTCCTGATGCAATCCTTCCATGGGGTCGCAGGATTGACCATTGGACTGACGCTTCTAATGTGTTTTTTTGCTAAATCTAAACAGTATAAAACAATTGGTAAATTAGGAATTCTTCCTAATATTTTCGGAATTAATGAGCCTATTGTTTTTGGGACACCTATTGTGTTGAATTTCCAACTTCTAATCCCATTTGTTTTGACTCCAGTAATTGGATTCATCAGTGCATATGTTTTTACCATTATTGGAATTCTTCCCCAAGTAACGGGGGTGATTATTCCTACAGGAGTTCCATTCGGTTTTGCAGGTCTTATGATTGGAGGATGGCGCTGGGCGATATTTCAAGTACTTGAAGTTATTTTAAGTATTGCTATTTACTATCCTTTCTTTAAGCGCATGGATAAAGAAGCCTATTTACTAGAACAGGAAGCAGAAAAAAATTAATGAAAAATTATATTTGTATTGATATTGGAGGCACAAGACTTAAGTATGCACGAATATTAGATGATGGAGAAATTAAAGACTTAAAAAATATATCTACTCCTAAATCTCTAGAGAATCTTCTAGATTGTATAAAAAATATACATGAAGAGCTCTCAAATTACCCCATTGCTGGAGTTGCAGTCAGTATGCCAGGATTAATTGACTTTGAAAGGGGGTTTGTATTCCATGGTGGAGCTTTAGACTGTATAAAAAATATCAACCTTCAAACTATACTAGAAGATATGCTTTCACTTCCTGTTTCTATACAAAATGATGGGAAATGTGCAGCTCTTGGTGAAAAGTGGAAAGGTGCACTCCAGAATGTGTCTAATGGTATAGCTATAGTAATAGGTACAGGAATTGGTGGCGGAATAATAAGTAATAATCAACTTGTTACCGGTCATAATTATTCTGCGGGGGAATTTTCTTTTGTAAATGTGGATGATTCAGAAGGTTTAGAGCGGTATTGGGGCTACAACAATAGTATTGCAGTACTTCTGAAAAAATATAGTTTAGCTCTAGGAGAAGAAGTGGATGGAATAAAGTTCTTTGAAGCAGTAAGTGCTGGAGAAACTACGGCTACTGAGCTCTTAAATATATATACCAAAAATTTAGCTCGACAACTTTTGAATTTACAAGTGATTCTTGATCCAGAGGTCATCAGTATTGGGGGAGGAGTTAGTGCTTCAAAAATCCTATTTGACTTTATTGAAAGAAATATTGAAGAATTATATGAGAAAATTCCTTATCCGATGCCTAAAGTAAATCTCAAACGATCTCTCCTAGGTAATAATGCAAATCTTCTAGGGGCACTCAAACATTTCAAAGAAATAAAGGGATAAGAAAAGGAAGTAATAAATAATATGGAAATAAAAGGATTCAAGGATAATTTTTTATGGGGAGGGGCAACGGCGGCTAATCAGATTGAGGGGGCCTATCTAGAAGATGGAAAAGGATTATCAATTGCAGATGCGATGCCCCTTGGAAAGGATCGTTTAAAAAAATTACAACATCCTAGTTTCAAGTGGGAAATTGATGAAACAAAAAATATTCATCCTAATCATGAAGGTATTGATTTTTATCATCATTATAAAGAAGATATTGCATTATTTGCGGAAATGGGCTTTAAATGTTATCGTTTTTCAATTGCATGGAGTCGAATCTTTCCTCGAGGCGATGAAAAGGAAGCAAATGAAAAAGGTTTAGAATTTTACGATAAAGTAATTAACGAATGCATTAAATATGGGATTAAACCAGTTATAACTATTTCACATTACGAAATGCCTCTAACATTAGCCAAGGAATATGGAGGGTGGAAAAATAAAGCATTAATTCATTTGTATGAACATTTTGCTCAGGTAATCATAAAAAGATATCATATGTATGTTAAGCACTGGATTACTTTCAACGAGATTAATAGTGCTTTACATGTTCCAGCAATGAGTCAAGGGCTAGTTCCGAGTAATGGTTCCTTAGATAAAAAAAATATATTTCAAGCTTGGCACAATCAATTTGTGGCAGGAGCGCTAGTTGTTAAGTTTGCACATGAATTAGAGAGTTCAATTCAAGTAGGGTGTATGACTCTGTATGCAACGAGTTATAGTTATGATTCCAATCCAATTAATCAGCTTGCAGCGTTACAGAGTAATCAAGAGCTTAACTTCTTCTGTACTGATGTACAAGTACGTGGAGAGTATCCCTCTTATACTCGGAGAATGATGAAGAAATATGATTTGAAATGGACTTCACTGGATATCACAGATAATGAACTTAAATTACTTAAAGCATACCCAGTTGATTATATTAGTCTTAGTTACTATATGTCATTAGCCATAGAGACAACTGGTAAACAAGATAAAGTACAGGGGAATCTTCTTGGTGGAATAAAGAATCCATTTTTAGAAACTAGTGAGTGGGGCTGGCAAGTGGATCCCGTTGGATTAAGAATAGGTTTAAATGAGCTTTATGATCGCTATCAGAAGCCACTATTTGTTGTTGAAAGTGGACTAGGAGCAGTTGATAATGTTGAAAATGGGTTTCCTATTCAAGATGATTACCGAATAGATTATTTAAAAAAACATATTGAAGCATTACGTGAAGCGATTAATGATGGTGTAGATTTAATGGGGTTTACTGCTTGGGGATGTATTGATTTAGTGAGTGCTTCTACAGGGCAGATGTCTAAACGATATGGTTTTGTTTACGTCGATTTGGATGATGAAGGAAAAGGAACACTGAAAAGGTACCCTAAAAAATCATTTGATTGGTATAAAGAAGTCATTAGAAGTAATGGTAATGTCTTATAATTTTTAAAATTACTAAAAAAGTTTAGTAATAATTATATAGCTAGAAAAAGGAAAAATAATTATGGCTGATAAAATAATCGCTTTAGCTTGCGCAGCAGGCATGTCAACATCACTTTTGGTTTCTAAAATGCAAAAAGCAGCAGCAGATAAAGGATTGGATTACGAAATTT
>Ga0153949_1000154_pt1 | contig 22440 bp, 14 predicted proteins | sample TSNJ033MetaG_FD_104705 | JGI IMG/M metagenome (GOLD analysis project Ga0153949, IMG submission 104705) | Attine ant fungus gardens microbial communities from New Jersey, USA - TSNJ033 MetaG | ecosystem: Host-associated > Fungi > Mycelium > Unclassified | place: USA: New Jersey, Wharton State... | reverse complement strand
TTCCCACTGTTCTGGTTTCCTTCCATCTCTCATCTCATCAAAATAACTATATACATCTTTATTAACTTCTTCACTCACATTTCTGGCTAAATAAACAATATTCATTGTCATATTGTTTTCCTGCGCAAACACCTGTATTTTAAAGCCATCCTTATTGCTATAAATTTCCGCTGTGTTCGGATAGATCATGATGTGTCTATACTTTTCCGAAATTTCCTTCCATGCAGAAGACTGCAATCTGCTTACATTTACCCCACACTGCGCAAAAACCAGACAGGAAAATGTCTTATGTTTGAATCTCCTAAACATAAACACAAACGTGTGTAAACGGGTTTTGTAGTTCCTCAAACTGAAATACAATATTTGCAGAAGAACCATTCATTTACTTAGGTCTGCTCATTTATGTATCAATGTAAAATGGACGTTTTGGGTAGGTTGCTGTAGATTCCGGCGGACTGCTGCCATATGCACGGACTTTGGAAACCACTCTCACGGAGACGGTACCAAGTGCAGAATTCACCTTATTTCTGCTTGATTAACTATTATCAGAAGAGAATATTTATGTCAAGGACTGGCCGCAGAGCAATGCGAAGCAGCCTTGATATGAATATTAGCTTCTGATAGCATAATAACAGCAGAAAAACAAAGTGGAGTTGGCACCGTGATAGTGGTGCTAACTCTCCGTGCGATGACACCTTTTCTGGTATTGAGCGGTAAAATATCCAGAAATTCACATTCTACCAGGCAACCGCTTTCGTTATAGGCTTCAAGGGATATCCTCTCTATCCGACTATTGCCTTCTGAATCAATGCACAGGTGAACTTTGCATCGAACTCCACCGGCGATTTCGCCTTGCCCCTCACAATCCAGACGTAGCCATGGCTGATTGATGCTTACGATCCGGTGCGCTAAATGCCTTTTCTAATCGCGTTGCTGCATTATTGCAAAAATCTCTCCATAGTAGTAACATAATCAGTTTCTAATATAGCTGCCTGCTCTTTATCCACTGCACTGACAGAAAAATACAATTTCAGCTTGGGTTCTGTACCTGATGGTCTAACCACTATAGATGCATTTCCTTCTATTACAAATTTTAACACATCAGACTTAGGTAGTCCATTTAGTCCCTCAGAATAATCTTTAAATTCCAAAATTTTTCTGCCTGCCAGCTCCTCCATCTTAGTCCCCCTTAATACCTTCATAATACCTTGCATTTTGGCAAAACCGTCTGCACCTTCAAAGGCATAACTATGCAGGGTATTGAGGCAATATCCATACCTTTTATACAATCCATTAAGAATATCCAACAAACTTAATCCTTGCGTCTTATAGTAGGCATACATCTCGCAAATCATCAGTGAAGCGCTAACAGCATCCTTATCCCTTACATAGCTGCCTGTAAGATAACCATAACTTTCTTCAAATCCGAAAATATATCTTGCTTCTTCCCCTTTTGCTTCCAGCAAACCTATCTGCTCACCAATAAATTTAAATCCTGTCAATACATCCAGCACCTGTACGCCATAATCTTCTGCTATTTGCTTTGCCATATCAATGGTTACTATGGTTTTGATCATAATGGGGGTTTGCGGCATTTTCCCAAGAGCAATTCTGCGTTTACAAATATAATCCAGCAATAACATTCCAACTTCATTGCCACTAAGTAAAACATAATCATTTCCAGCTCGAACCGCAATACCTACACGATCACAATCCGGATCTGTGGCTAGGAGCAGTTCACTTCCCAAATTTCTCGCATCCCGCAGTCCAAGCTCTAATGCCTCTTTCATTTCCGGATTTGGGTAAGGACATGTGGGAAAATTTCCATTTGGCTTTTCCTGCTCTTTTACAACAGAAATATTACTAAACCCATTTTCTTTCAAAACTCTGGTAACGCAGTTTAAACCAGCACCATTTAACGGAGTATACACGATTGAAATACTTTTATCTATCTCGTCGCCACTTAGTGACTGTTCGGAAACAGCTTTGATGAAAGCGCCTGTAACTTCTTCGTCAATGTAAATGATCGTTCCTTTTTTCAATCCATCTCCAAAAGAAAGTGTTTTAACATTTGAAAATAGATCCACTTGCTGGATCTCTGCCTGAATGGTATCAGATACTTCTGTAGTAATCTGACAGCCATCTTCGCCATATACTTTATAACCATTGTACTTTGACGGATTATGACTGGCTGTAACAACAATACCCCCGGAACAGTTTAAATAGCGTACTGCAAATGATAGAGATGGTGTTGGCATTAATTCCGGGTAAATATAAACTCGGATGCCATTTGCTGCAAATACCTCGGCTGCACATTTCGCAAACATATCTGACTTAATGCGGCTGTCATAAGCAATCGCTACTGATGGGTTTATATAGTTCTGCTTCAAATAATTGCTAAAACCTTGCGTTGCCTTACCCACCGTATAAATGTTCATGCGGTTAGTACCAGCACCTATTACTCCACGCAGGCCTCCGGTGCCAAACTCAAGATCACGATAAAACCGATCAGATATTTCCGTTTTATTATCCTTAATACTATATAATTCCGTTATCAGGTCTGAATCTTTCAGTTCCTTATTATTCCATATCTCCCAGTTTTCTTCAATACTCCGTTCCATCTTATACCTTCCTCATATATTCGTTCCGGTTACAAATCTTCCTCTATTTTCAGTCTCTCCCATACATATCCCTGGTATAGACCTTACCCTTTACATCTTCAAGTGCATCATCCCAACGGTTTGTAATAATTATATCTGATAACCGCTTAAACTCATCTAAATCACGGATGACTTTTGATCGATAAAATTCATCACTTTTCAATGCAGGCTCATATACAACCACTTCTATTCCTTTGGCTTTTATCCTTTTCATAACTCCCTGAATGGAAGACTGACGGAAATTATCGGAATCAGATTTCATCGTCAGACGATATACGCCTACAATGTCAGGCTCTTTATCAGTAACACGCTCTGCTATAAAATCTTTCCTTGTACGATTTGATTCTACAATTGCTCCCACAATATTGTTCGGTACATCCTGATAATTGGCTAAAAGCTGTTTTGTGTCTTTCGGCAAACAGTAGCCGCCATAACCAAAAGACGGATTGTTATAAAAATCTCCAATCCGTGGATCCATACATACTCCACTAATGATTTGACTGCTATCTAATTCACGGAGTTCTGCATAAGTATCCAATTCATTAAAAAAGGATACACGTAATGCCAAATACGTATTAGCAAATAGTTTGATTGCCTCTGCTTCTGTTGATCCGGTAAACAAAGTTGGGATATCTTCCTTCAATGCCCCTTCTTTCAGCAGGTCAGCAAACTCCCTGGCACGTTTTGAATCCTCGCCAACGACAATGCGTGAAGGATAAAGATTATCATAAAGAGCTCGTCCTTCTCTTAGAAATTCTGGTGAAAATATAATATTATTAGTATTATATCTTTTTTGTATAGATTTAGTATATCCTACAGGAATCGTTGATTTAATAATAATCAGTGTATCCGGGGCATATCGAAGTACATTTTCTAATGCCACCTCTACAGAGCTGGTATCAAAATAGTTTTTCTTTGGGTCATAATTAGTAGGCGTAGAAATAATAACAAATTCGGCTCCTACAAATGCTTCTTCTGGATCTATTGTCGCCTTTAATTGAAGTGTTTTGTTTGATAGATACTCCTGTAACTCTTTATCTTCAATAGGCGCTACTCTCTTATTAATCATATCTACTTTTTCTTGTATGATATCTAACGCACGTACCTCATTATGCTGTGCTAATAATACAGCATTGGATAGTCCTACGTATCCTGTTCCTGCTACTGCTATTTTTCTCATGTTTGCACCTCCATTCCATATTCAATCCACTATGCTTAAATATACTATTTCTTCTCTCTCCAATAATTTAAGGTTTCTTTTATTGTCCGTTTCAGCGCAATCTCTGGTTTCCAACCTGTAGTCTCTGTTAGCTTTGTGATGTCTGCTTCAATAAGCGGAACATCTACAGGACGTAAACGTGCGGTATCAATTTGAACCGCTATCTCTTTTCCAGACAATTCTATAATAGCATCTAAAATTTCTTGGATTGCAATTGCGTTACCTGATCCGACATTATATGTTTCTCCTGCAATTCCACTGTTCATTAACAAAGTATACGCACGAACCACATCCCTTACATCGGAGAAATCTCTTTTCGCAGTAAGATTGCCAACTCTAATCACCGGTGGCTTCTCTCCTCTTTCAATTTCTGCTACCTGCTTACAAAAATCTGCCACTACAAATAATGGCGCCTGATTCGGCCCTACATGATTAAATGCACGAACCATCATGACATCCATACTATATGCTTTAGCGTAAATCCCGCCAATCATATTCTGACAAGCTTTCGTCGCTGCATAAATATTACCTGGTCGCAAAGTCGTTTGCTCATCAATTGGAACTTCCTCTTTTTTGACATAACCATATTCTTCGCCTGAACCGATCAATAAAACACGGGGTATATAATCCAATTCTCGGATAGCGTCTAAAACATTTAAGCTGCCCTTGATATTCACGTCTATAGTTAAACCTGGATTCTTCCAAGACAGAGCAACTGAACTTTGTGCCGCCAAATGAAAAATGTAATCCGGACGATTTTCTTTTAATAACACAGTTACAGCGTCTTTGTCCATAATGTCCAAATCATATATTTTAATTCCCTGTTTTTCTATCACCTCATGAGCCATCTTCGTAACGGCGATAGACCACATGCAGTCATTCTGTATATGGTCTATCAAATAGTTACCTACGAAGCCTGCTGCACCAATAATTAATGCGTTCTTCATAGTGTCCCCTTTATTTACTTAATATTAGCAGTCTTAACTTCTTTTTCTACCAACTCCATGTCATTCTCTACCATCCTCTTCACTAACTCAGCAAATGGAATTTTTCTTTCCCAACCTAAATTAGCATCTGCTTTTGCAGGATTTCCGAGCAAAATATCAACTTCGGCGGGACGGAAAAATTTAGGATTAATCTTGACGACAGTCTTGCCGGTCGCTTTATCAATTCCAACCTCGTTAACACCGGTTCCTCTCCATTCCACTACTATACCAACATGAGCAAATGCTGTTTCTACAAATTCACGAACCGTCCTGGTTTCGTTCGTTGCAATTACATAATCATCTGCTGTTTCTTGCTGAAGCATTAACCACATAGCATACACATAATCTTTGGAATGACCCCAATCACGTTTGGAGTCCATATTTCCAAGTTCTAAATGCTCTTGAACACCATGCTTAATCCTTGCAACTGCATCTGTAATTTTTCTGGTAACAAATTCCTTACCACGTCTTTCACTTTCGTGATTAAATAAAATGCCACTACATGCATACATATCATAACTTTCACGATAATTCTTAGTAATCCAGTGACCATATAATTTAGCAACTCCATATGGGCTTCGTGGATAGAATGGTGTTTTCTCGGTCTGCGGCAATTCCTGCACCAAACCAAACATCTCGCTGGTAGATGCCTGATAAAAGCGTGCTTCTGGTTTTACGATACGAATTGCTTCTAACATATTTGTAACACCGACACCATCAATATCAGCAGTTGCAATTGGCTGCTCCCAACTGGTAGCAACAAAAGATTGTGCCGCCAGGTTGTATACTTCATCTGCTTGAGAAATTTTCATGGCACTGATTAAGGATACAATATCTGTCATATCAGCATAAATAAAATGGATTTTTTCTTTAATGTGCTCAACATTGCCGTAGTCTACAACGCTTTTTCTTCTCATAATGCCATAAACTTCATATTCATTTTCCAGGAGTAGCTCTGCAAGGTAAGAACCATCTTGTCCTGTTATTCCTGTAATTAATGCTCTTTTCATAATTAATTGTATCTCCTTTTACATGGATTATATATATTCTTCTCTATTGCAAATCTTTAAATTCTCTAAAACCTTCTTAATTTCTCCTGCATGATCCTTCGCACAAATCAAAGTCGCATCGGAAGTATCCACAACAATCGTATCTTCCAAACCAACAGTGGCAATCAATTTAGAATCACCTTGAATAATGCAATTGCTTGTATTCACAGTGATAATATTACCATTTACTGCATTGCCAAATTCGTTTGTCTTTTGAATTCTCTCCAGTGCTAACCAAGAACCAACATCATCCCATCCAAATGCGCCTGGAAGAATATAAATATCTCCTGCTTTTTCCATAATTCCATAATCGATGGACTGTGATGGCAAATTTGGAAATTCTTTTTCCAATATCTGCAATTCTTCCTCGGTTCCGATTGCTTCTCGGATTACTTTCAATCTTGTATACATATCTGGCATGAACTTTTTAATATTATTTAAAATGGAAGATACTTTCCAAATAAACATTCCGCTATTCCACAGATATTCCTCAGATGCCAAATACTCCTTTGCAACTTCCAGACTAGGCTTTTCCACAAAACGATCTACCTTGTAAGCTTGTCCATCCGTTATGTGAGGATCAAACTTAATATAACCATACCCCGTTTCTGGATAGTCCGGAGTAATTCCTATGGTTACCAGATTACTCCCTTTCTCTGCCACATCACAACCATCTTTTAATGTTTTTAAAAACATGTTATTGAATTTGATCAAGTGATCGGATGGAAATACAAACATTAAAGCATCTGTATATTTTTTCGAAATATGCACTGCACCTAGTCCTATACATGGAGCAGTATTACGGCCAACTGGTTCACATAAAATATTACTTTCCGGAAGTCCCGGTAATTGTTCTAAAACAAGGACTTTATAATCCTTATTCGTGGCAACATAAATATCCTCCAGTTTTACCATTGGAGATATCCGTTCAACCGTTAATTGGATCATCGTCTTTCCGTCACCAGTTAGTGACAAAAACTGTTTTGGCAAGTTCTTTCTGCTCTTCGGCCAAAAACGTTCACCTCGTCCGCCTGCCATGATAAGTGCTGTTGTGTTCATGCCTAATCTCCTTTATAACATTGTTGATTTCATTCTACTATAATAAATCTTAAAATACAATTTAGGTTTTCTTAAAAAAGATTAACTTGCCTGCAGTATAATTCAAAATAATCGCAAGTGCTTTGAATCTATTTTTACCAAAATGTCATTCTATAAAAAACATCGACAAATATAATCATAAGCGCTATATTTAACATCTCTATTGTTAAGTAAAGATTCACGATAGATTCATAATCCGGATACCTATATTGACGTTGGCTTCTCCAGATACACTGAACAGAGTAATCTATTTAGTAATTCTTTTCTTCCAGTTCAAGCAAATGATTACAGTATAGTAACCAATTACTGCTAATCATGGTGTTGGCAAATTCTTTTTTATCAAGTAACACTTCGAGTATGGACTCCAGGGGCTTGGTTTCTGCCTAATTGTGGGCAGATGTACTTCTGCCTATTCTGCATGCGTTTATTTGGGTATCAGAGATCTTGAATCGAATATTAATAATTATCTTGCTCATCTAGTAGCGCTTGATATTCATCAGAGAAAATAAACGCATCATATATTTCTTCCCTAGACATTTCATATCTGTTTAACCTTTCTGTCCAGTGTGCTAAGCCATCCGGATCAGCCCGACGTGACAGAATGATATCATATAACCAGATCACATATACCCTATTATCCAGATATTCGAATAACTCTAAATCAATTTCATTTACATCCGGTTCCGCTTCTAATATCTTATAAATATATCCAGATTCTATTACATCATAACAATTGACCGAGCTATTGTACAAAGTAATTCCACAAGTCTGATTATCCTCTTTAACTATAAAATATAAATACAAATAATTCTTACCATCTATTTCAAGATCTTTTCTTTCTGAATAATAAACCCCATCAACCACCAATTCAGTTAGCAATTGTTCATTGCAATAATCTATTTCCAAAACATAATAGCCTTGTTCTAAAGCGAAACTGCCATTATTCAACAATGTCCCATCGGCTCTTTTTTGAAACAATCTCATATCATAACCATAAGTATTAAAACTTGTACGAATATATGCTTCACTCTTCTGGCCAACATTAACAAGTCTGAAATTATTGGTATAGAAAAGGACATCTCCTATTGAGAACATCTCATTCCAAAAGGTATCTGAAGTTTCCAATAATAAAATTTCGTCATTTTTCCACTTCTTCTCTTTACAAGCAGTATTATCTATAGAAATTCCTTCCATCTGTTGTTTTAAATATTTAAAATCATAATTAACATCTTCTGAATTCGTAATATAGGTTATTTGATTTATTTCATTTTCTTCGCAATATGTCTGAATTGCATTTAGTTCTTCGCTCCGGTTCTTACCTACCACATATTCTTTCGCATACCAATACCATGAATATTCATCTATAGTTAAATAAACCCCCTCATTAACAAAAACTCTGACCTCACCATAAAATGTATCTTTTGAATAAAACTCTACTTCCAGACTACCATCATTAGCCAACACAACTTTATCCAAATCCATTTTTAATTCGATGGTACTCTTATCCGACAAAACCTCAATATACCCTAAATTGTCAAGATCAGATGATATATTGGAAAAGTGCAGGTTTAACTTATATTTTCCTTCAAAAAATCGTTGGCCTGTTTGTTGAAGCAAATAACCCCTGTTGCCTTCCGAGATTGAAAAATTTTCTTCTAAAGAATTCAAATAAATAAAATCCATTCTTTTTGAATATTTTTTAATTTTTTCATAATAATCCAAAGCATTCCTGTGTATTAAGAAAGCATATTCATCGTCATCAAATAGTATTTGATGTTCATATAGTAATTCTTCCTGTGATTTAGACATTTTTGACATTAAAATATAGGCATCTGCTGGTATTTGATATATTTGTTCACTGCTACGAATTTGAACATCAGTATCGGGCAAGAAAAATTTAAGCCTCAATATAGCCCAATATTTTGCACTATAGTATTCTTCCGGATCCACAATATAATATACTGTTTGTTCTCCCACGCATTCAATGATTTGCTCAGATAGGCTGATATTACTCTTATGTGTTTCCGAAAAATTATAAAACTGATCTGCTGCTAATGAAATCCCCAAGCAGCCCTCAAAAATGCAAAATGCTACTACAATTATATAACGGCTAATACAATGCTTTGTTTTTAACACCAAAAAGAAAACTATAGCAATTACAATTGTAATGAATGAAGTCCATACTGTCAAACGAACGCTCTCCGATAAATGCAAAAAATTTGGCAACTGGTAAATACCAGCAATAGCATAAGAACCGGCAGCATTCTTTATAAACGATTGAATATAACTCCCTATAGCAACAGCTCCCAAGGCATGTGCCACAACTACTGCACCAAATAAATAACGCTGCTTCAATAACAAGTTTAAATGAAAAAATGCATACAATAAAATGGGACCAATCACATATTCCGAATAACGCCCATACAAAACATGATCCATCCGAGTTCCATCAATTAAAAATACTGCACTGATTGCAACCGCTGCTGTTAAACCTAGCATTAAAAATATTAGAGCTTCGAAGTGCTCTTTTTGACGCTTTCTCTTCACTCCATTTATAATATTGACCAGCAGGCAGCCAAATCCTAAATAAATCACAAAGAAGGTACTGGAACCCAAATAAAATATCCGTCCCAATACATTGACACAAAACACTTTTAGACCCTCTAGCGTAAATAAATAAAAAACCTTACTGCTTTGTCCCGAAAAATCATTTCCACTAATATTAGCGCCATTCAGATATAAATTAGCAGAAATATCTTCTTTTAACCATAAAAAAAGTAACATCCCACTGACAAATACGCCTCCAAAAATCAAAAGCATTTTGACATTAATTTTCTTATTTACTATAAACAATAAGAGGCATACGCAAAGTGCCACTACAACCCCAATAGTTCTCAAATGCAAAGCTAACAGATAAACAGATGACACTGCAAGATAAACTGCATAGCATGTTTTCTTAGTTTCTTCCAGCTTTAGCATCATCCAGAATATAAGCCAGAAAAAAAAGACAATAACCGTTTCTACATAAGTACATTGTGTATTAAATACAAATGCTGAATAATTCACTACTGAAAAGCAAACAATATACCGGAAAATTTGCTTTTCTTTCGGAAATAATTTCCTGCTGACACTAATAGCAATAACAAAAGTAAGGCAATGCAAGATTATGTTGAATAAAATTGCCATTCTAAAAACCAACACCGAATTATTACTTAGCATCCAAATCGGTGCCAGTAACAGACCATATCCATACCCATAATAAGGGGAAGTGCTCATGACACCACTCCAGTCTTTCCCTATAAACCATGCAGCTGAAGCCCAAAATCCAGTTTCATCTGCCATAATTATCGGACCATATAACTTAGAAATATTCCATAATCCAATTACCAGCATCAACAATATCATGCTGACCGGTACCACATAGATATTATCCCATTTAAACTTTATTTTTTCACTCGTCATTGCTCTAGTTTACTCCCATCTCGCATATACATTTAATAGCGCGCCTCAATTCCTTCTGCTCGAAAAAAATATAAGCTATATATATCAATATATATAATATCAATCCGCTTACACCTCCTATATACCAACTTGATAAAACAAACATAATAATCATGATTGATTCCAAAAATATGGATTTAAATAATTCAATCCTTAAATAGCTTCCAACTATATACTCTGCCATAATATTTCTAAAAGCCAATACTACAAGAATTGCTAATATTGAGAGCGTTAAATTCTTTAGTATTACACTTGTAAAAACCGCCAACATGATGCTGATCAAAACTGTGTAGCAGTTTATTTTGAGAAGATAATTTTCTTTGCGCAGTGCTTTTAAATATGTTTCTATAAGCATTGATGTTTTACTTTCAAAAATACACATCGGAAACAACAATGCCATATACTCAATACCATCCTTATAGCCTGGAAGCCAAGCACATAATATTACCTTTAGAGGATAATATAGTATCATAATTCCGAACAATATCAACATCATTATCGTTCTTATAAGTGTATATAACTCTTTCATCTTGTTTTCATCAACTCTCCGTAATAGGGGGTATACTACAATACTCATAGCGCGTATAAATATCATAAACAAATTCGACACACTAAATGCTAAGGATATCTTAGCAAACGTCTCAATCCCCCATGCCTCTTTTATGGCATACCGGATCACACCAACAATTAAAAATCCCACATTATTAGCCAGCAAAAGTTTACAACCAACACTTATATTCTCTCGTCCCTCATTTAATGTCTGGCGGGAAATAACCACTTTGGTCTTTACAATATCTCTACATATCCAAAGCATATGAACCAGCGCAATCATTCTAGCCAATACATCGGCGACAAGCAATAGTACCAAACTTTTATTATTTATAACTAAAGCCATTATTGTAAAGCAAAAATAAAGACCTCTGTCCAAAACCATATTCCGTGAAAATTGTTCAATCTTATTAACAGCTTGTAAAAGATATCTAAAAAAAGAACATGGTAATGATAATACTACTGTGAGTCCTAAAAAAATATATATATATCCATCATTAGACATACCAAACACATACAAAGAAACTGCAATCATAATTAGGCCAATTAAAAATTCCATGCCGGAAAACAGCCGGAATTGCCCATTGAATAAGCCTTTATTCAAATCTTCATAATATGCACCGCCATAGCGAAGCACGATACCATCAATCCAACCTAATGACATAATTCCAATATATGTTAAATAAAATATATAAACCTGAAAATACCCATAAGATTCTATCGTAATAAATTTAGGAACAATTAGTGTAATTAATCCTGATACCCCAAAACTGATTATATTAGAAAAAAATGCATATGAGAAACTTTTTAGTATTCCTTTCATTCAAAAACTCCTTTTATGTTATCTTTCAGGATTTTTACGACTAAACACCAGAATTCGCATAAACATTGAATTTCTGCTGATTTTAATGATTATGTTTTTAGCCGTGATTAAACTCAATAAAACCTTTTGAACTACCGCTTAATTCCTGTGTTTATGCGGATTTCTGGTGTTTAGTCATAAAGATTTCAGGAAGTTCACATTTTATTAGTAATTATAACACTTACTATATTAACACTACCTTACAAACTAATTGTCTAATTTACTAAAACGCATTACTTGTCTATCCCCAAAATAAGAATGGCAATTTTAGTAAATTCTGTCACCTTATATATCAATTACATTTTATGAAAAAATAAAAGTTATTTAATTACAGTTTCTAACCATTCATCCATAAAATCAAAGAATTCCTTTTCTACCGATTCAGTACTATATTTCTCCAAGTAACGACCACGTATGTCTTCATAACAACTTTCCCATATTTGAATTGACTCAAATAACTCTTTTATCTTTATGATAAATTGTTGCGCGTCGTTGCATCTGCTAATCATTGGAAGGCCTTCCACATTATAGCCTTCCAGCGCCTCGTCTGTAGCCAGAATAGCTTTTCCATGCATAAGTGCTTCGCAAGTTTTTACCTTCATTCCTTCACCATATAGAATAGGCATAACAAGCAAAGGATATTCCAAATAATATTCATCAAGACTCTCAACTGTGCCAACTACTTTTACATTCGCTCTTTCAAGCTTCTTTTTCACTTGTTCAAACCCTTTTCCCACAATTGTCAGCGAATACTCGGGCAATTCACTCATTACCGATTCAACAAACCAATAAATACCGTCATAATTAGGACCAAAAAACGACCCTATAAATAATAATTCTTTATTTTTTTTAACTGTAAATTCTTTTAATACCTTTGTATCTGTCATTGTAATCGGCAATAAAAAATTCGGTCTGCAGTGATACAATGAATTAATTCGATTTGCATCACGCTCAGTTAATGCCAACAGTCGATTCGTAAATTTAATCACTTTTTTTTCATTCCATTGCGACGACCAATAGGCTGGCAAATACTGCAAACCCTTTTTTTTCACTTTGTGGTATGTATAATCACTTTCAACATTTTGCATGAACGCAATTATCTTTTTATTTAACATGCTTTTTTCTAAAACTCCAAACACTATATTATCAAAAAAAATAACATCTGCGTCTACCCTCTCAATATAACGAATTACCTCTTTATGCAAACCTGGCATGTAAACCTTATAATGCCTTATTGCCGCATAAACGGCTTTTATACTACCTTCTATCGCCGGAAAAGAACAAGTATGTGCATCAATTTCAACGATTTGTTTTTGGTTTTTTCTGAAAACAATTAAAAAAGTATTTTCGTATCCGAAATATTTTTTCATCAGTTCATAATTCCTCTTACTGCATTGAGCACCACCATAACTACAATTGCCACATATATCATTGCTCGAAAGAACTAAAACTTTCAACCTATTACCCCCTGATATCATAATACTAATCCTGTACGGATTAACACATCCAAAATTAAAAATTGTCTATATTTCAATAAAATGCATAAGACCTTCTTATTTACCCGGAATTCACTAAGTTTTATATTCAAGCGTGCTTTTTGAAATATATCTTTGTTCCAATATTCAAGGAATTCATTTCGTCGCACACTATAAGATTTCGTATTTTTTTTGTGGCAAAAATATAATACCACCGTAAAACCTAGGCTTACCATCGCTTTATTACTAAAATCATGAATATACGCATTACGGTTATCAAACTGATCCAAAAAAGAATCTAAATGTTGTAGTAATACCATGTAGTCTTCTTGGGCATTTTTTGAAAAAGCTCTTGAAACACTACTTTCCCTTCCTCGGTGAAAATATAAGCCTTGAGCAATATATATACCTTTTTGGGCAATCCGGTACAAATTCAAATTAAAAAGCAAATCTTCTCCGGTCTTCACCCCCACGGGAAATCTTACATTATCATTCATAATTAAAGACCGGGAATACATTTTCCCCGGCATAGCTAGTTTAATTTTATGAAAATCATATTTACATGGAATATCGCGATTAAATCCTCCTCTTATAAACAAATCAAAATCTGTTTTCTGGAAATAAGTAATTTCATTATCCGCTTCAACATTTGACAATACTTCAAACTTATTTTCACTTTCTATTTCCTTATATTCAAAAAAACAAATATCCGTATCATCTGTAATATTCTTTAAACAAATTTCCAAAAAATTTAATGCTAAATAATCATCTGAATCCACAAAAACAAACCATCTTCCACTTGCTAATTCCATTCCTTTGTTACGAGCAGCGGAAACTCCACAATTATTTTGATGCACAGCAATTACATTTACATAATTTTGCACATATTTGCAACAAATTTCCCAACTATTATCCGTGCTACCGTCATCTATCAAAATTATCTCATACCCCTTTATTGTTTGCTGCAGTAGGCTTTCAATGCAATTTTCTAAATACTGTCCAACATTATACACGGGAACGATAAAACTAACCAAACACATTTTTTTGCTCCTTAGCTTTTATTTTTTTCCACTCACTGAAACAAGATAAAATACAGTTTGCAAGTTCATTTTCATCACTCATCGGAACGTAGCAATAGTTTTCGTCTTCAATAAATAATTCCCGGTTTGCAGGTGAATCTCCAAGAACTATTTTTTTCTCCATTGCCTGATAAATAAACGTCTTTCCAGCTATCGTTCTTTTAGCTTTCTCAATATTCCCATTGAAATGTCCTGCCAGGCATAAGTCGGCAATCGCGATTTTTTCAGCTAAACAGTCTTGTGAAAGCCAAGAATAGCAGGTTACATTGTCTGACACAGGTAATGCCACCTCTTTCATTTTTTCTAATGGTCCTATCAGAATAAAATATATTTCATTTATATCTTTTAATATGCTAATTGCCTTTATAACAAATTCAACCCCCTGTAATGGAAGAATGCTACCAAAATATAGTACGACAAATTTGTCCTTTAATTCATCTGGAAGGTTTGGTTGATGTGGATAATAAATAGATTGGTCGGCACATAAATATAGAACCTCTCCGTGACTATCATCCACCTGAAACGCATCAATAAAATAATTTTTATGCGCTTTTGTATCAGCAACAAAATAATCTGCCGATTGAATTGTACTCTTGTCCAGTTTAAATAATATTTGGGCAAACAAGCTTGTTTCTTTTAAACATTTTCGATCGCAAACCATGGTATCGAATAAAGAGATAAAGAAATCAATATAAAGCATCCGTTTATTTTGCTTATATAACGAAAACAGTGGTCTCATAAGCTGAGGAGCAAACCCAACCCATACAACATCAACTTTTTCTGATAAACAAACTTTTATGCTTCGAAAATAAGCAGTCAAAACACGCTGCCAATATTTATTACTATTACTTCCTGCAACATAACACTCATCCGAATTACAACGAATCATATTTATTTCTTGGACATTTCGTATATAATCTAATTCTTTAGTCGTTACAAACAATACCTTTTTTCCAGCCAAGTCTTCTTTTAGTCTGCTCACTGCTTTTCTCCTAATAACTACACGCATTTCAGCTATATCATTTTGCAAATAATGCTCTCTGCTTCCCTTATCATGCATTCCAATATCTTTTGGTTTTGGAAAGCCTTATCATTTTGTCTTCTCTTCTTTTTTATTTTCCGAGTCGTAATACATCTTCCTTACCTTATATTGCACGTCCTGCAAAATCTTCCGATTTGCAGCAATTACATCCGCCTGCAGCCCTACAATGCAGGTTTGTACACCAATAATAATTAACATGCTTGCCAAAATTAGAGACTGTATATTTCCGCCGCCGACACCCTGAAAGAAAAATATCAGAAAACGGATTCCAATTAAGACTCCAAGGAGAATAGAAATCACTCCAATTGTACAAAAAAACTTTAGTGGCTTGTACATCATAAATGCTCGGATTATTGTTATCATTGACTTCTTTACATATCCAAACATGCTGCTAAACAAACGAGAAGGCCGTAACTCTGCATTTGTTCGAATAGGCACCGATGTAATAGCCATTTTACCTCTTCCTGCTTGGACGATTGTCTCCAAAGTATATGTATACTCATTGATAACATTCATCTTCATGGCCGCCTCCCTACTATACGCTCGAAATCCGCTAGGCGCGTCCGGAATATCTGTATCCGAAGCTAATCTCACTACCAGACTCCCAAAGTGCTGTAACTTTTTTTTCAAAGGTGAAAAGTGCTTGGTCTGATCAATTGGACGTTCTCCAATCACTATATCCGCTTTCCCCTCCAAAATTGGATACACCAATTTCTCAATATCGGCACCACAGTATTGATTGTCCGCATCCGTATTAACAATAATATCCGCCCCTTGTTTGAGGCATTCATTTAACCCCGCCATAAATCCCTTGGCAAGGCCTTTATTTCTTTTCAAGCTAACAATATAATTTACTCCCCAATTCCTTGCAACATCTGCAGTATTATCTTGGCTGCCATCATTGATAATTAAATATTCTATTACATCAATACCCTCTATTTCCTTTGGCAAGTCATTCAGTGCAATTTCAAGAGTCTCTGCTTCATTATAACATGGTATTTGAATAATAAGTTTCATAATGGTCTCCTTTAGTATACACAAATTCATTTCAATTCGCTATCCATATATATCTGTCACAAGCTATTATAACATGAAAAACATATAATCAAAAGTTTTATTCACTAATTTACTCTTAATTCCATTTTTTCCGGATTCAAATTTTTATACAAAATATATCCGGGCAAAGGAAATTCATCCATTATTTCCATATTATTAAACATCATCCCTTTATCCAATAACATCTGCCAGTCAGATCCGCCTTCTTTTATAATTATATAATCAACCTGATTTAGAGATTCATATGGTTTAGTAGGCCACTCTGCTATAATCCTTTCAGTTTCCAAATCTATAACCCTATCATCCAAATATCCCATTTGGTTCAGTACATGCAAATCAGTATAATATAATTCACGATTCATATAGGTATCAAACCACTGGTTTTCTTCCTTAAACCCAGTTCCAGAAAATAGTAAAATAGTTCCATCCAGTTCAGATAGAAAATCATTTGTAATTGATAACGCATGTGACTCTTCTTTTGTAATCTTATAATTCCTAACTGCAATTTGATAAGCCCAAGCATAATTTATAAGACTTAACAAAATAAATAGAATTAAAAAGGTTTTTAAAAAATATTCATTGTGCCTTATCAATAAAAAGGTACAAATTGAAACCACTACAATAATGCAAAATTTATATAACCACACTATTTGTGCATATCCCAATGGAAGAATATTTTTTTCTTGCAGTTTAAATAATATATCATAAAATTCCAATCCCGGATGATCCACATGACAGGAACCCGAATTAATTCCATATGCAAAAACTATAAAAGCCGCCAAATATAGAATCAATAACCATACAAAAAGAGAAATCCTTTTTTTTAAACACCCTTTTTCTCTGATCTTATATATCATCATAACAATAAAAGGCATAACTAAGGGAATCAAATACCTGGTGTGCTGGCGCGGAGATCTGGACAAAAAATCCTCACGTACCGTTATCGTATATGCAATCGCTACACATCCAATCAGAAATGATAATAACAAAAACAAACAAAACTGATCCTCTTTTTTATATTCTCGTTCAATTGTCGAAAGAGGGATCAATACTGGAAAAATTCCAAATGACAAAATTGCAAAAAGCGAATTGTAAATAAAACCATATATCAAATAAAGCACTCGTTCTTTTGTTAATATCGCCTCAATTCCCATTTGAGAATATGAATTCCCCATTCCCCTGAACAAAGTAAGTTTCATGAGAAAGAAGCATGCTAAAAACGAGATAAGTACAATACTTAAACTTTTTATTTCTACTTCCAACTCACTGCGATTCAGATATAAGTAAAGGATCCGAACCATCAAATAAGCAATTAAGAAATAAAGAGATATTTCTTTATTCAAATAAGACAAATAAAACAAAATACCAGCAAGTACGCTTAGCAATACTTTATTTACTTTATTATCTAAAAGCTTCCATACCAAAAACATAAGCCATAAAGATATTGGTAAAAACAACACTTCACTCATGAAATAAACAGAGAACACCATAAGTGGAGAAACCATAGTAACTATTACGATAATTCTCACTATTCTCTCGTCCTTCAGCAGCCCCTTCGCCAACAGGTAAACTGGCAGGATGGATGACGATATAATCAAGCTATTAATCCAGGAAACTGCTCGTACCTGCTGTTCTGAAGATTCAAAAAGAAATGCCGGCATTAAAAAAAATGAATACAGTATTTTCTGGAAGTCCTGTGGTCTCTGATATAGTTCAATTCCCCGACCATAAAATAGACTCCTTGCAATCCCCCAATACCTTAGTTCATCAACATAAACCAATATCTTTTTGGGAAAATCCGCTATCAGCAAACATATTAAAACGCTCAGGAAAAACGTGCTTATTAAAAAATATTTCTTTCTCTTTATTTGCATAACTTTCTCTTTTCACTTTCGATTATCAGCATTTTAAACTCGAAATTCTGCCGTTCTTTAGCAATTAGTGTTTGTAATATTAAACCGGAAAAAAAAGAATTTAGAGCTGCCATTATTACAAATCCACATACGATTAATGTTGGAAACTGCAGAACCACTCCCGTTTTCAGATATTCCAAGAAAATAGGTATAAAGAAAACAACTGATAAGCAGCACAACAATATAGCAATCACACCAAAAAAATTTAGCGGCTTGTATTCCCGAAATAACCTTATGATTGTTTTCAACACTCTGAAACCATCTGATAAAGTATTTAGTTTCGATTCACTTCCCTGCGGACGATCACGATAATCTACAACAACATTTTTGACAAACATATTTTTATCGACTGCATGTATACTCATTTCTGTCTCAATCTCGAATCCCTTCGAAATAATGGGAAATGATTTGACAAACTGATAGCTGAAAGCCCGATATCCGGTCATAATATCCCTGATATTACTTCTGAACAAGTAATTAATGGTTCCTCTGACCAGGCTATTCCCAAAGTTATGAAATGGTCTTTTGTTTTCTTCAAAATATGTCGAAGAAAGCCTGTCACCAACCACCATATCCACCTGATGATTCAGTACTTGTTCTGCCATTTCCCGACCACATTCCGCAGGATATGTGTCATCTCCATCAACCATGATATAACACTCAGCATCTATTTCACGAAACATCCTGCGTACCACGTTGCCTTTGCCCTGCTGGTATTCATTTTTGACAATCGCCCCAACACGTTCTGCAAGAATCGCTGTATTATCGGATGAATTATTATTATATACATAAATTTTTGCTTGCGGTAACTCTTTTTTCCAATCCGACACTACCTTTTCTATGGTTTGCTCTTCATTATAACAAGGTATTAAAACCACTATTCTATCCATACATCCGCCCTACTTCCGCTTTAGTATAATTTTATTTACTTCTAATTTAGTACCTTCTGTTACAACGATACGAATTTCCATATTTTCCAGCGCCTCTTTTGGTTCGAAATCCACATGCAGTACAGCACTTTCTAGATTGTTAAACATCGAAACTGACAATTCCTTCTGCTCATAAATTATATTACCATCTACAATATCATAGGTTCCAAGATGTTCCGCTTCAGCACTCTCCAGTTTCATATATATTTCAAATTCATAGTTCCCTGGTTCAAGCGGAAGATAGGGCCCGAACACTAAATAATTCGCAGTACCATCACTGATAATTCCATCCACTGTATAGTTTCCATTGTACGTTGCCTTAATATCTATGCCATGATAAACGATATTTCCATCAATAGTATCCGATTGCAGATAAACCCCATCTGACAACAGATGATGTTCTGCGTTTGAACCGCATTGAACCATAAGCACCAGATTTCGATATTCACGGATTATCCTATAACCATTGCTCATAACCTCAAACAATTGCGGTGACTTAAGTACTACAGCAAATTCCGAATCACATTCTATCAAACTGCCTCCAGCACCTATATACAAAAATTTTCGTTTAGGCGAATTAAATTGTAAATGTGATACCTGAATCCGATCTACAATACCTGAATCCGCATTATCAATATAAGTAATTACATTATCCTGACTATACGTTTCTACCAGTTGAGACATAAATTCAAATTCATGATTTGCCGCCTGTGTCCCATAGACACCGCTAGTATATGAAAAGGAGCCACAACTCCATACACCAATTAATAAACCTGCGGAAACAATGACACCAGCAAAAATGGGTAACTTCCGCAGGCAAAAAAGCGTAGTACTTATTATGACACAGAGCATGGTACAATACCAAACTGCATTACCTACCGGAACCCCATCTTTAAAGAAAAAAGATGTTCCTAATGCCGAGATAGTATTGTATTGCAAGCTGTCAAGATGCTGCAAATTACCATTAACAATCCAAGTCAACAGTAATAATACCAAAAAGAAAAAAAAATGAATCTTACTTATCGTTTTTTCTTTCCAAAATTCAAAAAAACCCAGTAAAAGAAATGGCAGTAATACGGTTTCTGAGTAACGACCATATATTAAAATATCCTGACGCCCTCCCATTTTCATATAAATAGATGCAACACCTACACAACCAAGCATTGATAAGAAGATAAAAAGGTATTCCATGCTTTCCCATGGTTCTTTTTGTTTCCAATTGTAAACTATTTTTTTCAGGCAGGCATAGCACCCCCAAAAAAAGAGTCCAAAAGATGCAATTATCAGATAATAGAGCTTTCCGACAAAACTTATCATCGTTTCATAAAACCCACTAAAACTAGTAAAAATCTTAATAACTTTATCTTTTTGACCAGCAAAATCGTTTGCAGCTAAATCAGAAGTATCGACCAGCGTGGAATAAGAGTACACCCCTTCCTGAACCGCCTGTTTGATTTGTATATGTATTAAAAGTGTGCCTAGAAAAACCAGCGAAAAGATTATCAATTGTTTTCCAGGTAGCTTTCTCAAAACTGCCAAAATCGCTACAGTTATAACAACTGCAATTGTAATACCGATTGTCCTTTGATGTACCATATAGATAAATACCGAGCATACTCCCAATAATGCACTGACTAATGTATTGGGCCTGTCTTTTAATTCTATAATCAGTCGAATAATTACAAGATATAAAGTCATTAAAAGAATTTCCGGCCATGCAATTTTAACGTAGATAATATTCGATATATAAAACATCATTGTAAACGAAATCATCAAACGGACTTTGGCATCTATACCCAACACCAGCTTTTTCCCAATACCGTTCAGTAATAGAAAATTCACACATATAAGAATTATATTAAAAAATAAAATACCTTTATAGATCCATTCTGGAGATTCTGTAAATTTCATAATCACTGCTATCACAAAACCATAGCCGTAAGAGTAATAGTAAGAATTAGCTGCAAGTGCTGACCAATCGTATCCTGCCATCCATGCACCTGCCGCCAGATAGCCAAACTCATCCGGCAAAATATACATAGACCACATAGGTATAATTCCTCTTATACCTATCAGTATTAAAATGCCAATTAATGCTATATTTAGAACCGCCTCTGAGGGCGACCACTTCCTACTGATATTCATATACCTCTCCCCATTATCTTCTATCTGCTACAAATTCAATCAACTTCCCTAGTTTGTCCACGATAACAGACCATTTGTAATTCTCCGCCACATATACACTTCCATTCATTCCCATTGCCTTGCATTCCGCCGGATGATTCAGCATATAGTTGACACAGCCCTCAAACTCTTCATAATTCTTATAATACAACCCACCATTGCTCTTTAAACAATGGGATCTTAAAACATTACAAACTCCATTTACCAACACCGGAACTTCCATTGCAAATGCCTCTAATATAACCATTGATAAACTTTCGAATTCTGAGGGAAGTATTAAAAAATCCGCCTCTGCAATCCCCGCAAACTTATCTTTATCAGAGACAAATCCCAAGTTAACAATATCATCGTTTTGAGGAACAGCAATCTCATTCCTGCCCATTAAAACCAGCTTTAAATTATTGGGATTCCGGTGTTTATATCTTTGAAAATAATCAAATAGTATATGACAATTCTTTCCCACATCAATCCGTCCCACATAAATCATGTAATTTTCCAAATGATACTTGCGGCTAAAAGAATCTCCATCGGTCTTCGCCGGAACCTCAATACCAACACCGCCAATATCACTAATCAGGCATGCTTCCGTTATCTTTTCCTCAATCAATTGGCGTTCTTCTTCAGTATTGTAAAAAATTGCCTGTGGAAGCTTAAATACATTTTGGCAAGGAATCATAGCTAAAAACGGCTCATCATGTGCATCTGGTATTACGATTGCCTTTTGTGCCACTTCTTTTATTCCCATAACGGTTGTGTAATATAAATAGGTGAAAAACACGAATACATCGTAATCATTCTTGTACTTCTTAATATAGCTCAGCAGAGCCGGAACATATGG
>Ga0153949_1000153_pt1 | contig 22444 bp, 17 predicted proteins | sample TSNJ033MetaG_FD_104705 | JGI IMG/M metagenome (GOLD analysis project Ga0153949, IMG submission 104705) | Attine ant fungus gardens microbial communities from New Jersey, USA - TSNJ033 MetaG | ecosystem: Host-associated > Fungi > Mycelium > Unclassified | place: USA: New Jersey, Wharton State... | reverse complement strand
TCCTAATATAAAATTGGGCGCGGCAGGTATGAAGCCAATGGCTAAAAGGATATCAATGATCAGTCCGATTAATATTATATTGGCGATTGTTCCGATGCCAAGCTTTTCTCCCAGCAGTACCGCAATGATAATGATCACAAGACCCACAATTATTGAAGCGGTTCCAAAGCTGATGCCGGTGGTTTTAGAAAACCCGTCGTGAAAAACATCCCAGGGCGCGTAGCCTATTTTGGCCTGCAATGTAACTACAATTCCCAGCGCGTAAAGGAAAATTCCTAAAAACAGGCGAATTAAACGCCTAAAATATAAATTCATATTTAAATATCCCTTCCAAATCCTCTGCCCATTATACTTGCAAGGACTTCTATCTCCTTGCATAAGGCCGCGAACTTCTTCGGATTCAAGGATTGAGGACCGTCTGACAAGGCGATTTCCGGCCTGGGATGCACTTCTATCATTAAGCCGTCGGCGCCGGCGGACACAGCAGCTCTGGCCATGGGGGAAACGTATTCCCATTGGCCTGTGCCATGGCTTGGATCTACAATGACAGGTAAATGAGTCTTCAATTTGCAAACCGCCACGGCGCTGATATCCAAGGTGTTCCGGGTAGCCGTTTCAAAGGTGCGTATGCCCCGTTCGCAAAGAATTACGTTCGGATTTCCCTCGCTCATGATATATTCCGCCGCGTTCAGCCATTCGTCTATAGTAGATGCCAGGCCCCTTTTCAAAAGAACAGGCAGCTTTGTTTTGCCGGCTTCCTTCAAAAGCTCAAAGTTTTGCATGTTACGCGCGCCTATTTGCAAAATATCCACATACTTTTCCGCGGCTTCTATAGCTTTAAAGCTGGTGACCTCGCTAACTATGGCAAGACCGAATTCCTGCCCTGCCTGAGCCATCAGCTTCAAGCCTTCTTCCTCCAAGCCTTGAAACGAGTATGGAGACGTGCGGGGCTTGTAGGCTCCGCCCCGGAGAATCTGCGCTCCTGACTCCTTAACTATTTTGGCCGATTCAAACAGCTGCTCTTTGCTTTCCACCGCGCAGGGCCCGGCCATAATGACCAATTCCTTGCCGCCTATTTCTATATCCTTAACCTTAATAACTGAGGGAGCCGGATGAAATTTTTTGTTGGACAGCTTATAGCTTTCCGTAACGGGTATCAGCTTATCAACGTCCTCAAAAAGCTCCACATTCTTCTCCAGAAGCTTCTTTTTGTCTCCGACAACGCCTATAATAGTGACTTCTTTTCCTTCTGAAAGATGGGCGGTAAGCCCTGTATCCTCCAGCAGCCTAATGATAGCTTTAATGCTTTCTTCCTTAGCGCGAGGCTTCATTACAATTATCATGGTAACGTCATTTCCTTTCGCACAGTACCCGCACAGCACCTATTTTCCGTTTTCTTGTACAGCCAGGAACTTATTATGCACGGCCCTGGCTCCTGTTTTAACGTCGTCCTTATCTATCAGGACGGATATCTTGATTTCTGAGGTGGATATCATATGGATATTGATCCCAACGTCGGCCAGGGCTTCGAACATTAAAGAAGCCACGCCGGGGTTGGTAGCCATACCGGCTCCTACCACGGACAGCTTTGCTATGTCTTCATTATGGCTTATATGCTCATAACCGATAATGTCTTTACCCTGCTCCAAGGCCTTCAATGCCGCGTCCAGATCGGAATTATGGATGGTAAAGGAGATATCCTTGGTACTGCCCCGTCCAATGGACTGAAGAATAATATCCACGGAGATTTTTTTCCGTGCCAAAAGAGAGAATATTTTGTAGGCGATTCCGGGAACATCCCTTAAGCCTACTATAGATATACGCGCTATATCGGTATCGACGGCAAGGCCGCTTACAAACATTTTTTCCACAGTGGTATCCTCCTTAACGATGGTACCTTCAGCTTTTGTCATGCTGGAACGGACCACCAAGTTCACATGGTATTTTTTCGCCATCTCAACGGAACGGTTGTGGAGCACCTTGGCTCCAAGGGAAGCAAGCTCCAGCATTTCATCATAGCTTATTTCCTCCAGCTTTCTGGCAGTGGGGACTAATCTTGGGTCCGCGGTAAATATTCCCTCTACGTCCGTATAGATTTCACATAAGTCGGCATGCATAACCGCGGCTAAGGCTACTGCCGAGGTATCCGAGCCTCCTCTTCCAAGGGTGGTCACATCTCCATAACGATTATATCCCTGAAAGCCGGTGACGACGACTATATTGTTTTTTTCAAGCTCGCTGTTGATTCTTTCCTGACCGATCCTCTTTATACGCGCGTTGGAATAATTTGAGGACGTAATGATTCCTACCTGAGAAGCGTTAAGAGATACAGCCGCGTAGCCCAGCTTATGTATAGCCATAGACATCAGCGCCACGGACTGCTGCTCGCCTGTAGAAAGAAGCATATCCATCTCTCTTTTTGACGGAGACGGGTTTATCTCCTTAGCCTTTGCTATTAACTCATCAGTAGTGTCTCCCTGTGCGGAAAGCACTACTACTACCTTATTTCCCTGCTTGAACGTTTCCACTACGCGTTTGGCAACATTGAATATACGCTCCGAATCTGCGACGGAGCTTCCGCCGAATTTTTGTACTATCAGCAAATTTTTACCTCCTCATCTTGTATCGAGGCTCCTTCCAAGTCAGGAGCTAAATAAACGAAATCCCATTTTTGCGCTAATTGATTCAAATATGCGCTCATATTGCTTTTAAACAAGTCGTTATCGCCGTCTACCATAACGGCTATCAAGGTGGGACCTGCGCCGCTTAAAAACACCGCTGTGGCTCCAAGCTCTCTGGCACGGGCGCAAATCTCATCCATATCTGGTACGAGAGAGCTGCGGTAAGGCTGGTGGAAGCGGTCATCCATGGCGAAGGACAGCTTGCTGAAATCTCCCGTCAGAAAGGCGGCTGTCAGAAGAGCCGTCCTGGAGGCGTTGAACACAGCGTCGTGCCGGGAAAAGGAATCGGGAACCACTTGTCTGGCTTTTTCCGTTGACAATGGAAAATCCGGTATCATGACGGCAAAGCTCAGCCTTGAGAAATCTACTCCATCAAGCTTTATATATTCCAAATGCTCCATTTCGCTTAACGAGCCGTCTGTTGATTTTATGGATTTATCCTTCATTACCCCAACGGCTATGCCGCCTGTTAGGGCCGGAGTGGAATTATCTGGATGACCTTCTATGCCTGCCGCCAAATCTATTAATTTTTCACGGCTCAGGTTAAGCCCTGAGATATGATTTGCCGCCAGAAGCCCGGCTACTATGCAGGCAGCGCTGCTGCCCAACCCCCGTGTGGGAGGTATATAATCCTCCTGTACAAGCCTGAGTCCGGGTACCGGCGTTCTTGGCAGATATTCTTTATAAAACTGCTGTATGGTTCGGTATATCAGGTTAGTTTTGTTAGCGGGCAGGTAATGTCCCGTGTTTCGTTTAAATATTATCTCAAGCTCCTTGTCGGAAGGCTCCACCCAAAGATGATTATAAAGCTGGAAAGCCATGCCGATGGTGTCAAAGCCTGGCCCCATATTGGCGGAGGTGGCCGGTACTTTTATATGAAGCATGTTTATGTCATTCCTTTCGCTGCGCTCAGGGCACGATTATTTCTCTTTTTTCTTTTGTTTTCAGTTCAGCCCTTTGAAGTTTTATCCCTGAAGCCTGATGGTGTAGGGGATAGCTTTAACAGAAGGGTCAGACTCAAGCTTATCAAGCTTTATTTCCAGCTCCGATTCAGGCAAAAGACCAGTTACAAAAGCAAATTCATCGTCTGTCGGTTGAAGCTGTATTATAAGCTCGGAAGCAAAAATCTCTTTTACTGCCGTTAAAGCCTGTTCTTTATGGGTAAACTTCACACGTACCAGCCTTCGGGTTTGCTCCTGGCTAACCGGAAGAAGCTCGGTTTTTTCCCGGGACCAGATGTACATGATATTGGTATTAAGATGCTTAGCGCAATCTATAACGTCGGATACCACGGCTCCCGCTGTTGGCAGCTTCCCTGCCCCCAGGCCGTAAAACATAACTGTTCCTATTATATTCCCTTTTACCATAATCGCGTTAAATTCATTCTTTACCGTAGAAAGGGGATTGTACTTATCCATTATCACCGGAGATACCCTTGCGAAAGCCTTTCCGTTAATTATGGCGGCTGAAGCCAAAAGCTTCAAATCACCGTCTAAGGCTTTAGCGTAGTTCAAATCCTGCTGGGTTATTTTTGTAATGCCTTCGGTATATATGTTTTCAAAATCCACCTGTTTACCAATAGCAAGGGATAAAAGAATAGCTATTTTGCGGCAGGAATCCCAGCCTTCAATATCCGCTGTTGGGTCTTTTTCCGCAAAGCCAAGGGCTTGGGCTTCCTCCAGTACATCCTGGAAGTCCCGCCCGTCTTGAACCATCTTGGTTAATATGTAGTTAGTAGTACCGTTTAAAATACCGCTGATTTCATAAATTTCATCAGAGGTAAGGCTTTTGTTCAACGGACGGATGATGGGAATGCCGCCTCCTACGCTGGCCTCAAATAAAAAATTAATACTGCGGCTTCTGGCAATTTCTAAAAGCTCGGCTCCATGCTTGGCTACAAGAGCCTTGTTGGAGGTGACTACGCTTTTATCCCTCATGAGCGCCCGCTTAACGAAGGTATAAGCAGGCTCAACGCCGCCCATGACCTCTACCACTATCCTTATGGCGTCGTCGTTTAGTATGTCCTCCACATCATGAGTCAGTATTTCTTCAACCGGATCTCCGGGGAAATCTCTTAAATCCAACACATATTTAACCTTAATATGGCTGCCGGCTCTTTCATCTATACTCAATTGGTTGGTTTTAAGCACTTCGATTACTCCGGAACCGACCGTGCCGTAACCCATCACGGCTATAGCCGTTTCCTGCTGTGCTTGATAATTATTAATCGGTTCCTTCATTGGTATCGCTCCTCAAACAGTTAAAATTAAAGGAATGTTAGCATAAAGGATCATGTTTTGCAAGAAAAACAGAAGAATTTGTATGCGCGGGTGTATGCCTGTTAGAAGTGAAAGAGACTTCCCTATTTTTATTGGCGGTGCGGACTACAAGCAAAAAACCGCGTGTGCGCGCGGTTTTTGCTTCAGAGCTTCTCTATGGCGTTACTAATCTTCAGAATGGGAAAAATATTGGAGTAAATAGAACTATAAAAAGCGTAACGAGAATCTCCAACAATAAATTATATTTTACATAATCACTAAACTTATATCCGGCTACCAAGGTAAGCCCAATCTGAGCGTTTGCTAAAGGTGTCGCAAAGGTTAAGGACGCTGCATATGAAATCGACATAGCAAAGGGGAGAGGGCTAAACCCAAAGTGGGCAGCAATGCTCAATACAGGCGGAAGCACAATTAAAATGGCGGTAGAGTTTGTAATAAAATTGCTGATCACCATTGCCAGTATAGTGGAGCAAGCCAATAGTACGGAGGGCGAAACACTCTCGCCAAACATGTTAATAAATACTTTGACTATCAGGTCGCCGCAACCGCTGGCGGTAAGACCTTTAGCGATGCCTAAGCACCCTGCCAGGCGGATAATCACAGGCCAATCCATGTTTTTTATAATTTGCTTTTGAGTCGTGCAGCGTGTCACTATACACATAATGGCAGCAATAGCCGACGTTAAAGCAATGGGAATCAGCTCTGTTACAAACATTATGATCATCCATATAAAAATAAGAGTCATGGATATCCTTTGTTTTTTATTTCCGCTTTCTAATCTTTCGACTGCTTGTAGATTTAACTCCAGCTGTGAGTCTGCCTCTTCTCTTTCTCTCCAAAGTCTTTTACCTATGGGGTATCCGAAAAACATTATATATACTAAAAATAAAATTACCAGTAGCGCTCCCACGTACATGAAGTCAAACATTTTAAATTCAAGGCCTGTTGCTTCAGTGAGGATCGACTGCATAGTCAGCTGCGGCGTGGAGCCCACAAGGGTGCAGGCTCCTCCGAACATCGCCCCCATGCTTACCGGCATGCAGACGTTACGTAAAGATATATTAGGCGACGTCATAACGGCGCTTCTGAGTATAGCCAGCATCAAAACAATAACCGCTACATTAGAAAGGAAGGTTGATAATATTGCAGATACGATACACGCAAATAATAATAGCAAAGTTTCGTTGCCCCGGGAAATCTTCAGCACCTGATTTCCGATAACTCCCGCGATTCCTGAGGAAAATAAGGCATCTCCCACGACCAGCATACCAAAAACCAAAATGACGATTTCATTGGAAAGACCGGAAAATGCATCCGCTACGGAACAGATACCTGTCACTGCAAAAAGTACACAGCCTAGCATTGCTGTTACCGCACTGGGAATCCAATTTGTCAAAAATAATATAATGACAATAGCGAGTATCACTAATGCGATAGTTTCCGACATGCTTTCACACCCATTCTGTATTAATCAACAAACATATAGCTGTGTGAGGCGTGACAATATTTCGTTACCGCCGTTTAATATGTTTTCTATAACTGATTTTGAAAAACAGCATAGCTATACTGTTAGTCATAGACATTTTGTGGAGTTTGCGTCAACGCACTTTATTGTCCCACAAAAAATGTCGGGTACATCTTGCTAGCAATCGGATAACCCATAAGGATAAGAACGAGTCCACAAATAAGAGCCAGCAGCGGACCATACTTCATTAGGTTCTTTGCTGTAATGTGACCGTTTCCAACAATCTGTGCAGCGCAAGGATTGCAAGCGGGCATCGAATATGCGATATGGATGGACGAAATTAGCAAAATGCCAATAGCGACGGTATTCAAGCCGGTAATAAGCGCAGCCAAAGGTGCCAATACTTTATATAGAACCATAACAACCGAATTAGAGACGATATTGGTCATGAATACAAAAAGGAGAACCGTCACAAACAGGAATAAAATCGGGCTCAAGTTCTTAACTAACGGTCCTAATGCCCCCTCCAGCCAAGCGGTAATTCCCGATTGCTCAGAAGAAAACAGCGGCCCAAGATTACGAATGGCAGTAACCATGAGACAGCCGGACCAGTTGACTTTACTGCAACCTTCCTTAAAATTAAGGATAGGCTTGCCATCAACATGGACTATCGCCACAATAAGCGTTGCAATGATGATTGGAATCGCAGAACCTAAGCCTTTGCAAAATGCTCCGACAGGTGCAAGGAAGGGGAAAATCGGCACAAAAACGTCATTACAGACCCACAAGAACAGACAGATGCCAAATGCTGCAAGCGTCCACCCCTCTGCTTTATTCATCTTCGGAACAGAAGACTTAACTTCTTCAATATTAAATTTTATAAGCTTAGATGCATCTACTTTGTAAATATACTTAATAGCCAGAATGCAAAGTAAAACTCCGACTAGACCAGTGGGGCCGCAGATGAGGAACGACTGCGCAATGCTTATCGAAGCACCGGTGGCATCCTCAACCCATGTCATGCCGGTTATAAAGTTTCCGTGCCCGATTGCCGACATGCCATTTGCATAAATAGCAAACATGGATATAGCACCAAAGATGACTTGCGAAAACTTATCTTCCGGTTTATATCCGACGGCGATAATAATCTCCGTGAGCAGCAAGCAAAAAATCGTCTCAATCGCCTGCCCCGTCATACCAAGACCCAAAACCCACATAGCTATAAAGAACATTGTAATAATCAGCCATGGTCTTCCCTTGCAAAAGTTTCTAGTAATAAACCAAAGAGCAATACGTCTCGTCAGCCCTGTTTTTTGCATAGCTTGTGCAAACATTAAGCAGCCAAACAGGAATGCAAACATCCAGTCACCGAAATAAAGTTGAATTGCTTCAGTTGCTGTATATACACTCGTCAGCACAATCATAACCAGAAGAAGCAAACTTGACATGCCAATATCAAATACCAGCCACATGTAGCAGATGTCAATAAAAATCCCGAGCACTTCCATACCAAAGCGTGTAATTGGGGCCGGTGCCGGCAGAACCCATTTAAACAATACCCAAATTGCAATCGCAATTAACCATTTGAGCACATAATTCGATTTTTTTGACGTTTCCATTATTACACTCCTCTTATACTAAGAATTGCGGGGCTAAGTTTTCCCTCTCTTCGTCTAAGTCCCCCGCAGATGATCGGGAGAGGGCGACGTGGATTTAGAAGGAGGCCGCAGGTTGAGTGGAAAATCCACTGAACCGGAAGTTAACTACAAACCGCTTGCTGTTTGCCAGATAAATGGCCCCTCACATGGCAGAATGAATTCGTATCGGGCCGTCCGAAATTATTACTGATTTTAGTCTTTGCAGATATCACTGTTAATAACGACACGCTGAATCTGATTGGTGCCTTCAAATATCTGATAAATTTTTGCATCACGAAAACGTTTTTCAACAGGATATTCTTTGCTATAACCATATCCACCCATAACCTGAATTGCGTCTTCGCACACTTTCATTCCTACATCTGCTGCAAAACACTTTGAGGCCGAGAAAAGCTTGCGATCATTGATACCGGCATCCGCACATCTGCATGCATGCCAAACAAGCTGTCTTGCTGCTTCCAATTGTGTATACATATCGGCAAGCATAAAGCTGACGCCCTGAAACTTACTGATTGGCTTACCACCAAAAGATGTGCGGACCTTTGCATAATCCACTGCGCATTCATATGCATATTCCGCATTCCCGATTGCGCCGGCGCCGGCGGTCGGTCTGGTGCGGTTGAGCGCACGATTCATTATTTCCATTCCCTGTCCTTCTGCGCCAATCATATTCTTTTTAGGAATTCTGGCATCTTGAAACACAATATCTGTCGTCGCCGAAGTGCGGTATCCTAATTTGTCTTCATGCTTGCCTACAGAAACCCCAGGCGCCTTTGTATCTACCAAGAAACATGAAATCCCGTTTTTACCAAGTGATCTATCATGAGTAGCCCACACTTGGAGTAGCCCTGCAACGCCACCGTTGGAAATAAAACACTTGGAACCATTCAGAATATAAGAATCACCATCGTCAATATAGTTCGTTTTCATAGCGGCGGAATCCGATCCGGATTCGGATTCCGTGAGGCAAAATGCCATAATTCCACCATTGAGCAGACAGTCGGCAACCAGCTTTTTATGATACTCTGTGCCCGACAGCAACGAAGGCAGACTTCCCATAAAGCTTCCTGCAATAGCGCCCGCAAAACCAGCATCACCGCGTGCGAGTTCCTCTTTAACGAGCGCATATGTAAAAATATCCAGACCTTGTCCACCGTATTCTTCCGGAAGTGTCATTGTCGTAAGGCCCATTTCAAATGCTTTTCGATAAAGCTCTGTGGGGAAGCCGCCAGTGACATCCAGTTCTTTTGTTTTCGGAATAATTTCCTTGTCCGCAAATTCCCTAACCATTTTACGAAGTTCCTGCTGTTCCTCAGTGAGCAAATTGTAACTTGTTTTCATTTGTTTTCCTCCTTGTACTACAGGTAATGATTAACCTGTTGTACTCCACTTTTTTTCTAGTGCATCAATTTCTTCTCTACTCATGCCAATCATTGAAAAGACTTCTTGATTGTGCTCGCCCAATTCCGGCGGGCGTCCTGAATGTGCCGGGGTAGCGGAATATTTAGCCCAGTGTGCACGGGTCTTAAAGGTCTTTACATTCTTCATGCTAGGCATAGTTTCAATTTCAACTATGCCTCCGTGTGCGTTAAGCTGAGGATCCTCTACTGCTTCTTCCGGAGTCAAAATTCTTGAGCAAGCCAATCCCCGTTTTTCCAGTTCCTTTAATGCGTCATTCACATCGTCATACTCCCTAAGCCACGCTTCAATATATCCTACTAGCACAAGATAATTTTCAATGCGCAGCTCCGGTGTTGTGAATCGTCCATCTGTCAGCAACTCCGGTTTTTTTAGCACCTCACTGCAAAGTTCTGCAAAGTGCTTATCTGTAAATGTCGCAATAACGGCATTCTGGCCGTTCCTTCCTTCAAAAATGCCATATGGCGCTAAGCTGATGTGATGCCTGCCTTTCCTGGAGGGGTGCAGGCCCATCATCACATGGTCAATATATAGATTCATGCTCGTCATGCTTTCAAGCATCGAAATATCAATTTGCTGCCCTTCACCTGTTACCGCCCTGTGATACAGCGCGGCTGCAATGGCTCCAAACGCATCTTTTGACGCTACCATGTCACCTACTACTATGCCAATCTTCATCGGCGTTTTGTTTTCTTCCCCGGTTAAGGCCATTGCACCGCTTCTCGCCTGCATAACAATATCAAAACCCGGACGGGTCGCATCCGGCCCATACTGTCCGTATGCCGACACAGAACAATAGATCATTTTAGGGTTTAATTCTTTGACGGATTGATAGTCAAGGCCAAAACGTTTCATTATGCCCGGACGAAAGTTTTCTACGATAACGTCACTTATTTTAATTAGTTCCTTTAAAATTCGAATTCCTTCGGGATCCTTAAAGTCAACTGTAATTGACTTCTTACCACGGTTATTTGCAAGATATGTTAATGCCTGCCCATCTAATCTTGGGGATAACCACCGCGTATCGTCCCCTTTAATGGGAGGCTCTACTTTAATCACCTCAGCACCGCAGTCGGCCATAGCAGCTGTAGCAACCGGCCCGGCCGTATGTGCTGTAAAGTCCAAGACACGAATGCCACTAAGTACTCCTGACATCTTACTCCTCCTATTTTCCAATAAACTCAGGTGTTTTCTTCTCAAAAAACGCTAGAACAGCTCTTTTGTGGTCTTCTGTTTTTTCACATTCTCCCTGAAAGAAAACCTCATTTTGAATTCCTTCATTAATACGATCAAACTGCGCAGAATTAATCATTTTTTTAATCCTTACATAAGCAGCAGTAGGTCCGTTTGCATATTTGTAAAGATAATCGTTAAGCCTACCCTCAAGCTGTTCATGCGGAACTGCTTCTGTAACGAGACCCCATTGCGCTGCTTCTTTGCCTGTGAAACGCCTTCCACTCATGAGAAGATCGGTTGCTCGCGGAGTGCCGACCGCTCTGGTGACCAGATAAGTTGCTCCGGAATCCGGAACATATCCAATATTAACAAAGGAGAATGCCATCTTCGTATCCTCAGCAACAACTTGGAAGTCACAACTCATCATTAAGCACATGCCCGCTCCTGTTGCAACCCCTTCGACACATGCAATTGTTGGCTTGCTGATATTTTTAAGGCGTGTATTAAGTTCACCAGCTAGCCGACAGCCGATGCGGGTACCAAGTTCCCCCCTTTCGATACGTTCTTTCATGGTTTTTAAATCACCCCCCGCGCTAAAGCATCCTCCAGCGCCACGAAGTGTAATTGCACGAACATCATCGTCGTAGTCACAAATATCCAACGCCTGAATCAATTCGCTTTTCACTTCATTCCCCACAGGGTTTCTATTTTCCGGATTATTAAGAGTGATAAATGCTATATGACTCTCTTTTGTGAATGAAATATACTTAAAATCCATATTCCTGTCCCTTTCCTCACCTTGTGCTCTTAGATTTGCTCTCTGCATGTTAGAGAGCCATATGCCTCTCAAGATTTTTCTTACATACCCGTAAATCTCGTACTACATAATAACCCTTCTGTTCCCGTGGCGGCATCAGGTGTAGGAGGGATAGAGAAACCTTTTAGCGGCTTCTTCTTTTTTCTCTCCCAGGAGGGGCCTCCCATCGTCTGCATAGGGCTTTGCCGGCAAGCTGCAGGCCGCATCATATGCAGATGCGACAGCACTTGCAATAATCCCTGCTTTCTCGCTGTCACCAATTTTGACAAGATGATCTATCTTACCTTCCAGCTCATCATACAATGCGGAATTGGAATGAACACCCAGCGAGCAAATGACCAGATCACACGGAAGACTATCCTCTGTTGCAACGTCAATCTTGACCACATCGACTCTGCTTTTCATTACTTCCTTGATCTTATAGCCCAGCATCAGCTTGACACCTGCCTCAAGCGCATAGAAGTGATTCAGCATACGTGGCCGCTCCTCCGGTATCTTGTTTGGCAGCATATCGACCACGGTGACCTCATTCCTTTTCGCCAGCATCTGCGCCACTTCGAGTCCCGTTGATCCCGCACCCAGTACAACAATCTTCTTGTCCTGGTATTCCGGCTGTTGTGTCAAATATGTCCTGACCGGGATGACCGCATCCCGAAATGCAGCAGGGATGGACTCATCAGAGCCGGTGGCGATGAATATCGCGTATGGCTTTTCCGCCTCAAGCATCTGCGCTGTGCACTCTGTATTGTAGTAAATTTTTATGCCCAGTTTGTCCGCCATATGGGCCTGATAATCCGTGAACCAGTTGAGCTTATACTTCTTCTCGGGAACCGTTGCCAAATTTATCATGCCGCCGGGCTTATTTTCTTTTTCATATACCGTGACATCAAACCCCCGCTTTTTAAGTGTAATCGCCGCTTCAAGACCCGCAGGGCCCGCGCCGACCACTATCACCGGCTGATTGTCGCCATTGATGTTCAGCATATCAGAAACGGCATATTCCCGACGTGCGCGTGGATTGACTGAACAGCCTGATATTGTGGGATCGACCTTATTCTTGATAAAGCAATACATACAGGAAATGCAGAATTTCAATTCATCTTCGCGTCGTTCTGCGACCTTCCTGCAGAAGTCCGGTTCCGCCAACAACTCTCGCCCCAGCGCTATGGCGTCACACTTGCCCGCATTGATAATCTCATCCATATAGTCTGGATGGCGAATTGACCCACAAGCAGCCACAGGAATGCCGACCCTACTCTTGACAACTTCAGCATAGGGAACCTTCCAGCCCTCTTCTTTGGTCCCATCTGCGCTCATCCCCGTAAGCTTGGACATGACGCCTCCACCGTTCACAGTGATCAAAGAAACGCCGTGCTGCTCAAGCAGGGAGGCCGCATCACCCAGCCATTCCATACTCGCTTCGCCCTTCTGGCACTCGGTTCCGCTCATCTTGGCCACTATTTCAATATCGGGACAGTCCTTCTTGATCCTGTCAATAATTTCAAGGGAAAACCGCATTGCATTCTCGACATTCTGCGCGCCGTATTGATCGGTACGGCGATTAAAATATGGGCTGTAAAACTGTTCAGGAAGATAAGTATGCGCCATATGCCACTCGATCATATCTGTTCCAGCCTTAGCACAGCGAATAGCCGCCTCTATAAACTTCTGCTGGGTCTCTTTTATCATTTCTGTAGTCAAATAGTTGACAGCTACGAGCTCAGGTCCATTCGTTTCAAGATAGTCCTGTTGCGAATAAGGCAAATGACCGGGAACCCAAAGTTGACAAGAGAACTTCGCCCCTTCTTCATGGATGGCGTCTATAGCCCGCTTCAGGCCGGGAATATATTTATCATCGCTCAGAAACGGTTGATTATGAGTACCATACCACCGCGGATCCACTATCATGACACCGGGCGTAATGAGCGCAGTCCCTCCCTTTGCCATCGTCCGATAATACTCAATGAACTCTCTGCCAATATAGCCGTTTATGCACAGCTGCTTTGCCATGGCCGAAAGTATGATGCGGTTTTTGAGTTCTTGCCTGCCTACTTGAATCGGCTCCATAAACCTACGCATTGATTTTCTCCTCCTTGACTAATGTATAATGCGGTCAAAATTCATACTGCCTGATCGTGCTAGAACGGACTGCAACCTTTTCCTTAGGCTAAAACCCTCAATAGATAGAGTGCAAGCATCAAGCCATACGACACACACATGAGGCTCTACAATTGTATTCGGCCTGATTGAAACTACCAGGAAAACGCTCTTGTTCTGTTTGTATATTTGGCCGGGGTTTTTGCCAATTCGCCTAATGGCGCGGGGAGCAACGACCTCATGCCGTGAGATGTGTAACCGGCGACTTGACGCTTACGAAAGAGTGCTGCCTTTCTGAAACATTAAAAATTTATTGTTATGGCATTAAAAGAATAGGTTTGATCGCAGCGCCTGTAAGATTTGCTTCAAAAGCTTCATTTATCTGATCAAACGGGAAGAATGTAATTAATTTATCAATCGGAAAACGACCGAGCTCAAACATTTTTACCAGCCGCGGAATAAACACTGGTGATACAGAGTTGCCCTCTGTCACAGCACACCAAGTCTTTCCTCCTGTCATATATTTGGTCCAAGGATCAAGAGTAACCGACTTTCCACCGCCAACATTAGCCCCCACACTTCCCCTATGCATCAGAAGCAGCCCTGTTTTAATGCATGCCTCTGCTGCTGTGTTATCAAATACGTAATCAACACCTCTGCCGCCTACAATATCTCTAAGGCTTGCAAGAAGATCGTCGGTCCTTGCACTGTTTACCGTATGTGTAGCGCCAACTTCCAAGGCGGTTTGAAGCCTTGCATCTATTACATCTACCGCAATAATCGGATCGCAATTGACTAACTTAGCTGCCATGACAGCGGCTAAACCTACGCTTCCAGCGCCAAAGATAATGATGGAGGAAGCAGGCTCCGGCTTTAATACATTAAGCACCGAACCGGCACCCGTCTGAAAACCGCACCCCAAGGGGCCCATTATTTTTAGGTCCAGATTTTTATCGATTTTGACCAGACTACGCTCGTTAATTACGCAATGAGTTGCAAAGGATCCCTGATTAAATAGTGCATAAAGCGGCTTCCCGTTTTGATAAAAGCGTGTTGTGCCGTCTTCCATACAGCCGCTAAAATAAAGCGCTCCGAGGTTTTCGCACTGTGTCGGCCTTCCCTGTAGGCAGTTTTCGCATTTCCCACATGAAGGATATGAAAGGACAACTTGATCTCCTACTTTGAAATTGGTAACGCCCTCCCCGACCTTTTCAATAATACCCGCCCCTTCATGGCCAAGAACTGCAGGATAGGGAAGCGCTTGATAAACTCCATTTCTGGCGTGCTCATCCGTGTGGCACACACCCGCAGCCACTACCTTAACCAGCACTTCCCCATATTTAGGATCCTCCAATTCAACTGTTTCGATATTAAATATTCCGCCTTTTTCTCTTACAACCGCAGCCCTGATTTCCATAATTCAACATTCCCTTCAAAATAAATTGCCCGCTTAACTATAAATGTCTGCGAGATCCCAAAGGACGCCAATTACGACGTATCCTTGCGACTGTGTCGATTCTATCAGATGTGAGTACGCCGCACTTTCTTATGCGGGATCTATTTCCTGTCCCCATTTTGTCTCAAGATCATAGATTTCTTGCCGGCTTATGCCTGTCTCACTCAATATTTCGTAGTTGTTATCGCCAAGCTCCGGAGGTGCTTTCATAATGACAGGAGTCTTTGAGAACACGAACTGCGAGCCTCTGCCTCGATATCCTTTCGCCATCTTTCTTGTACCAGGCAGGTCAACTACGGCCTTACGAGCAAGCACATGCTCATCACTGATAACTTCTTTGGTAGAAAAAACCTTGCCTGCAACAACCGGTATAGCAGACAAAAAGTTCTTTGCTTCGTCCACACTGTCGAATGTGGCAAGCCAATCTTCAACAATACTCACGATTTCCCCGCAATTCTTTAGCCGCGCCGTATAGTCCACGAAACGAGGGTCATCTATTAGTTCGGGTCTCTTAAGTGCTTCCTTGCAGAATTTGCTCCAATGATTGGGGGTAAATGCTCCGATGGCTATATGCTGGTTCTTCGGACCTCTAAATATTCCATAAGGCGCAAAAGATGCGGAATGGTTGCCTGTTCTCGTAATATATTGACCCAAGCAAGCGTTTTCAATAAATGGATTCATCGTCGTCATACATTGCAACATAGCTATGTCTATGTACTGGCCTTCTCCAGTTCTCTGTTTATGGAATAGGGCTGCCATGATTGCGCCAAATGTATCTTTTCCGCTTACAAAATCAGAAAGGAAAATGCCGCTTTTTACCGGTGGCCCATCGGTGTCACCGGTAAGATCCATGATACCGCTTGCCGCTTGCGCAACAATGTCAAAGCCAGGCTCAGCTGCTTTTGGCCCTGTCTGGCCGAAGGCGGAAAGAGAACAATATATAATTTGCGGATTGACTTTTTCAAATTCCGCGTAATCGAGTCCCATTTTCTTCATGGATCCCGGTTTCAGACTTTCAACTACGAGATCAACTTTTTTGCCAAGTTCCAAAAGAATCTTTGTGCCGCAGGGGTCCTTCATGTCTACGGTAATGCTCTTTTTACCGCGGTTGTTCCACATAAACTGAGTTCCAAGTCCCTCGACTATCGGAGTATGATATCGCGTTTCATCCCCATAGCCGGGAATCTCAACCTTAATAACCTCGGCGCCAAGATCTGCTAATTGTGCCGTACAGGTAGGGCCAGCAGTATGCACAGTAAAATCAAGTACGCGAATGCCCTCTAATATTGCATTTGCTTTTTTCATTCTTCTTTCTCCTATTATTCATTTGATTTTCAAATCTTTTATAGACAGGAATTGCTTTGATTTCAGTCTTGAGTTGACGCTTTTAGGCCTGCCAGACAGCTAGGTATCCGGCCCTGTTTTAATCTTCTTCAGGAAAACAATTCTTCCGCCGTCGGCTCATAAGCGTCTGGCATAAACGTTGCGACTTTGGTATAGTTCATGAAGTGATAATAGGTAATATTTTCGGACACAGAATTGCCGCCCCAGGAGCCACATCCAAGCGAGATCGTTGGATTAAGTCCGACTTTAAAAGAGTTTCCTCCGGCATTCCCTGTCGAGCCATTAACAATCACTCTGCAGACAGGCAATTTGTCAGACAGCATATCAATATGCTCCTGGTTGTGCGAGTAAATGCAGCTGGAATGCCCGGCGCCTTCCTTCTTAAGATTCAGCAGCGCATGCTCAACGCCTTCTTCAAATGTCTTGTAAGGCAGATACGCACTGATAGGGCAAAGCTTTTCTCTGCACAGCGGCTCTTCCCAAGCTGTTCCTCGTGCCTTGCAAAGGAGTATTCTCGTGCCCTCAGATACGTTAAGCCCAAACATCTCCGAAAGCTCCATTGCACTTTTCCCAACATAAGCGGCATTAATTCTATCGCTTCCATCCGGGTTCTTATTGAACAAATTGCTTCTAAGAATATCAAGCCTTTCGTCGTCTTCAATTAAATAAGCGCCTTTCGCCACGAATGCTTTAACTATTTTGTCCGCCTCCATCTCTGGAATATGGATGCACTGTTCGCTTGTACAAGGAACACCATTATCTGAAGAACGGTTAGTAATTGTAGCTTCAGCAAACCAATCATACAGATCTTCACAATCCGCATCTATAACGGCCTGAACATTGCCCTGGCCAACACCGAGAGCGGGCTTCCCGCTTGAATATGCGGAGCGAACCATGCCCGGTCCACCGGTCGCTACTGTTGTATCACACAGCTCCATCAGCAGCGACGTCGCCTCGATTGAAGGATACTCAATGCACTGAATGATATCCTCTGGAAGACCAATCTCCTTAATTGCGTCTCTCGCTTTATTGACAGCAAGCTTTGTGCAATTAACCGCACTCGGATGACTTGCCACAATCATGGTATTGCGGCATTTAAACACGCACATGCCGTTACCGGCAATTGTCACAGTAGGATTTGTAACAGGTGTAACGCAGGCAACAACACCCTTGGGCTTGGCATATGTTGCTACCTGAAGTACGGGGTCATAGTCTAAAAGGCCAACCGATTTCTTGTCCTTCAGGTATGCCATATGGCCAAAGGTAATTTTACGATGCTTGTTGATTTTTGACTGGAAATTACCCATATTCGTCTCTTCCCTTGCAGCCTTGGAAAATTCCTCGGCATTGTAATAGAAGAGTTTTCCAATTGCTTTTACTACCTCATCAGCTTTTTCCTGGCTAACAACGCTGAAAATTTCTTCGGCAGCTCTAGATCTCTTAACCAGATTTTCGATATACTCTTTTAAATCAAACTTTGTGTCCATGATTGTTCCTCCCACACTACCTTTCAATATTTCGACAATTCTAAAACTTTCGTCTTAGAATACTGCCAACCCAGTTGCTATTTTAATTATTTCCTATATGAAGGGTCTTTACTGCAATCAGCGTCTCATTTGATTCAACAAATTCGATTGAAACAGAATCCCCAATATTTAATATAGTCGTAATCGGATACTCTCTAACGTTGACCGTATAATACGCTTCGCTGCCTTCTAGTTTTATATAAAAGACTGTATTTCCTTCAATATTGGCCTGACGGATGTCTGTTATAACACCGCCAAATGTCTTTACCTCAAGCGATTGTTCCAGCTCTTCCACAGTGGGTTTCGATTTCTCCGTAATCTGATTACCTTCTGCAAGGTTGTTTTCCATAAGTAGATTCTGATAATTTGTCTGACAATCTGATACTGTATTCCCTATAGCGACCAACTGATACTGTTGAACATTAACCATTGCATACATCTTGACCAGGCTGGCATCATCCTTCAGTGCCATAAAATATGTCGGCTGATTGGAGATGTTAAGCAGTATCGGAAATGTTGCAGTATAGTTGTATTGCTGAACCGCACCTTGCGCCGACGATTTTGCAGAATCTTCTTCAGCACCAGCACATAAATAGTAGCGCGCTTCCTTGGTGCGTTGGTTTACGAGTATAAAGCCAATATTTCCACGGTCTAGTGTAACGGAGGTAATCCCCGTATACATCCAAACATCATCATCCTGCGCGACAAAGTTATATCCGCTCGTGGCCTCAGTACATTCATTTTGTCCAATGATGGAGTTCAAAAAACCATTGCGGTATTTTCCATAGTAGTTATAATGTTCAACTATAAGATCCGCAGAATACACACGGTCTATCCATGAAGGAATGTCCTTAACATCTAAATATAGGGACTCTCCAGTCACAGCATTAAGCAATACGATCCCTTTGACATCAGTTCCGTTATACAACCCAATCCGCTTTTCTATAACAGAAGCGACCCAATAAGGAGTTCCGTTGTCATCTATCTCAAAATTAATATCCCCAAACAAAGTCGTTGGATAATTGAACCGGAGATGCCGTTTTAAATTCCTGTTGAAATATTCAGAAGGTGAATATTTAATTCCTTCATTGAGCCTAACAACGGAAACCTCCTGAGTCCTCATATTTATACACATGTATGCAGGGATACCCGTGCCGCGGTTATTCCACCATTTAAAAATATCTCCATAGTCCAAATAGTTAACTCTGACAGGCACCCCGTTATAGTTAATTTGAGTAGATAGATCGCTTACAGAGAACTGGCTAACTAAATCATTAAGTTCGCCAAGTTTCCGATTTGCTAAATTATTGGCGGACTCTCCATCAAGAAGTGGTATTTGATTCCAGCTTATCTCAGATACATCGTTAACAAAATCTCCCTCCTCAACGGAAATCAATTCTGAATATGATTGCGCATGGAATACTGCCAGACCAGCGAAGATTCCTAATACAGCCCCGCAAGATAAAACTGCAATGATTCCAATAGGAATCGGAAGTTTTTTGCGGGTATAGCTTAAATAATCTTTCACATCATTTGCTCTATAACCGCTCATATGTACCATACATAAACTGAATACGACACACAGCCAAACCAAAAACCAATATAAGGACAGATCGTGAATATTTAGAGCGGGAAGATGGAGATAATAATATATTGCCGCGAAAGCTATAGTAACTCCAAGGCTTACGAGTATTCTCGAAGTTGGTGTCCCCACAGGTTCTACAGGCTCTACCAGCGTCTTTCTCCCACCTTCATCCAAAACATTATCCTGAGTATTAGTAGCCTTAAAGCCTCCCGCCATAGACTCATCCATGGTTAATAGAGACGCCCCATTCATTGGATCTATCTTCTTCAAATCAGACATGCGCTTTTTAACTCTGTTTTTAACATCTTCCCACATTGTTTAAACCTCCCTAACATCTCAGCTCATGACTGAAATTGAAGATGCGGTCAGAACGAATCACTAGGCCAAAAGCATTACATCACAGCTTTCCAGAAGCTTGTTAATGATTTCGATTCCCGCGGGATCCTTTAAATTAACTGTAATAGACTTCTTGCCGCGATTCTGCCATAAAAATGTCGTAGCTTGCCCGTCAAGCTTTGGTTAAAGCGATCGGGTGTCATCACCGTGAACGGGAGGCTCGACCTTTATTACCTCCGCGCCCAGGTCGGAAAACGCCGAAGTGGCGGCAGGGCCAGATACATGTGCAGTGAAATCTAAAATACGGACGCCTTTAAAAATACCGGACATTATGATCCTCCTTCTATTTTCCTACGAAAACAGGTTTACGCTTTTCAAAGAAAGCATTGACCGCCTCCTTTCCGGTGAAAACTACGTGACTTAGGACGATTTATAGTTATTAATCCAACATTGCCTTTAGTATCCAATAGTATACTTTGATATTTCATCTTAACCTCCCATACGCAAAACTTACCAAACACAACATTATTTATATCACAGCAGCTAAAAACGAACAATTCCATTATTAGTCGTAGCATTCCAAAAAGGAATGAATCGCCTGCAAGAACAAAATTCATCTCTTTTGAGATGGCTTTATTCTTTATCTTATCGAGCTATGTTATTTATTAAAATTCACAAAATATGGAAATGTACTATTAAGATGACAATTAAACGCTGATTTGATATAATGTATTCTATAATGGAATAGGAGGATGATCTTATGACCATCACTCAGTTTAAGTATTTTATATCAATTGTTAATAGCGGTAGCTTCTCACAGGCTGCGTGGGAGAACAATATTACTCAATCTGCGATTTCTAAGCAAATATCATCTCTTGAAGATGAAATAGGTATTAAATTGTTCGATCGCTGTAAGCGTTATCCTGTGTTGACCCCGGTAGGGGAGGCTTTTTTATCTCATGCAATAGAAATTGTAAGCGAGTGTGAGCAAATGCTCTGCAACATCCAGCCGTTTATAGAAAAGCAGCAGCATCACATTAACGTTAGTATGCTGTGCCTTGCAACCCATTATGAAGCATGGCCCCCGCTGGTAGATTTTCAAGCCGCTTACCCTGACTTGGAAGTTAACATAAGAAAACTACGCGTAACAGATATTTGCTCAACAATAGATAGCGATAAATGTACTTTTGGGATTTTGTATGACCAGGGCTTGGAGTCACGAAGATATATTACTATGCCTTTAGCCTCGGACCGGCTTGCTTTGGCGGTTTCGAAGGACCATGAGCTTGCGGCTCGCGAGACGGTCTCTCTGAGCGATTTGAAAAATGTGCCGTTTGTATTTACTGGTGAAGGTACTCAAATGCGGCAAATCGGATTAGCTGCCTGTAAAAGCGCTGGTTTTTGTCCAAATATCGCTCATGTCAGTACGTATCCGGAGCCAGTCCTTTCGCTTGTAAAGATTCATAATGCGGGATTACTCTTCCTGGAAAAAGCACTTCGTTATTATGCAATGGACAGAATCAAAATTATTATGCTTGAGGAAGATTTTAGACATCAATTGGTTCTTATCCGATCACCCAAACATATTTTGACAACAGCTGAAAAAAAATTTATATCATATATTAAAAAACATCCTTATTTTCAAAATAAATAATACTAGTGATGCCTGACGCAAATAGACGCCCCAGAATGGATATTAGTTAAAGCTAACTTGAAGAGTTTACCAATTTAAGGTATTATTGTATATGACAAACTTTTTAAGGAGGCTTATAAATGGCAAAAACTATTTCTCTTTCCACAGGAGTGGGCAACACTGTTGAGGTTATCAGAAAGGGGTCAAAGTACATCGTCAAAATTGACGGCAACGATTATGAAACATTTAAGCTTGGGACTGCGTCAAGTCTGTTAGGAGCCAGTGAAGATTTCCCCATATCTATTGACGAAGCTGACTACATATTGGCGGTACGCGGTAATAAAATACGTCTGGTGAACGAGGGGAAGTACGTTGATAACGGAGAGGAATTTATTCCCCAAAAGCCGTTTCCTAAATGGTATTATATCTTTGCCGTTCTGAATATTGCTATTCCTGTTATCAGCCTTGGCGGACTTGTCAACGCTGCCATCGGTTTCTGCGGGGCATCGCTGTGCGCGGCTGTCGCTAATGGCAAAATCCAAAGTATGCCCGTTAAGCTTTTGATCTGCATGCTAATAACGCTGGCGGCGTGGGTTATTTGGATCCTCTTTGTGAGATTTGTGTCCATGCTATATTGAAAAGGGGCTGTTGCAAAATAAAGGCCAAAAGAAAAAATGCACAAATGATTCCGCTGTGAAAAACCTTAATGGAACGCGGATATTACGGATTTCGCGGATTTATAATTTTTTATCCGTGAAAATCCGCGAAATCAGTATAATCCGCGTTCCATTTCCTTTGCTTCAGTCTTACAATGGAAACGATTTGTGCATTTTTTCTTTTGGGGTCATTCTGCAACAGCCCCCTCTAATCCTGGTAAATCTCTTTTGTACATATTTCTATTCGGGTTTTATCCTGAACAGCCCTTTTGTTTCGCGGAAAATTACTGTATTCCATCCATCACTTCGGCAGCCT
>Ga0153949_1000150_pt1 | contig 22732 bp, 19 predicted proteins | sample TSNJ033MetaG_FD_104705 | JGI IMG/M metagenome (GOLD analysis project Ga0153949, IMG submission 104705) | Attine ant fungus gardens microbial communities from New Jersey, USA - TSNJ033 MetaG | ecosystem: Host-associated > Fungi > Mycelium > Unclassified | place: USA: New Jersey, Wharton State... | reverse complement strand
GATCTGTGACGAACCAGAGTACGTTTTTCTGTTTCATTCTGTGACACCCTCTCTGTTTAGTCCTTCATGCCTGTTGTTATTGTACCCTGCACGAAATATTTTTGCAAGAAAACAAACAGAGCCGAAAAATTATATTGGCATTATTATAGTATATAAAGCTTTTAAATGCAAGTAGTAACCATTCCAGGGAGAGGAGAAAGGCGTTGATTACAGGAAATCAAGAACAGAGAAAGGTAATTCACGGGATTTGCGATTGCGCCTGTATTTCATTTTCGTTACACCAAAGCGGTTATAAGCCTCGACAAAAACCTCAACCACCGCTTTTAGAGTATCGAGTTTCCTTGCAAAACATCGGCTTTTACGCGCAAGGAGCGGAATGTAATGCCGCAAATCGGCGTTTACTCCCTCGACCGTGAAGGTATCGCTCTTGTTACGAGTGTTTCTGATATGTCTGCCGGGATAAATCACATCTACATAGCCAAACCAACAAACTGTTAGAGTGTGGATTATATGTGCCTGCATTATCAGTTCTCGTTTCTCTCTATTCGTTGTCATTTCCTACCTGCCGTTTTTTCTCCATTCTACATATTCCGGGTATTTTGTCAAATTGCTTTAGGGCCGTCAATACAACATATTTTGAATATGATTCCAACGATAGCAAGCGTCCAAATAATAGTGAGAAGTGTCCAGCCAACAGCCCTGTTCAGCGTCACAAGGCAAAAAGGCGTGTAGCTGCCAGCAATCAGAAAAAATATCATGCTATGGTCTAACTTCCGTAGTGCGCGGTGGACTCTTTCAGAAACATAAAAGGTATGGTATGCGGCTGACGCTCCATAGAGCGTTATCAAGCTCCCGCCATAGATACAGCATGATACGATTTTCCACGGGTCTGCTCCCCGCAATGCGGTGAATACGATTAGTACCGTGGTTCCGGATATTGCCAGCAGAAACCCCCAAAAGTGGATAACACCGCTTGTACACTATCGGGAGTGGAAAAACGCTGATTATGTGTCTTGGTCATTTCCATTCAAAAGCTCCTTCCGTTTTGTGCTGATACTGCGAGCATAGTTCATAATGCGCTCCTCATATCTGATACCGATAACTCCGACAATTCCCGTCAACAAGAAAACTCCCAATGCCAACTTCCAATCATCCAGCAGTACATCTCTGGCAATAGTTCCGGTAATGATAGATGGGATTCTTACAAGCGTAGTAATTAATAAAAAGTGTGACATCTTGATTTTGCTTACTCCCGCAACATAGGTAAGCATATATTCAGTCATTTAAAATGGTCTCATATGCCGTCCCTGCCAGCGCTTTGAGCTTCAAAGGCTCCGGGCGTTCACATGTTGATGACATTATATAAACTTGCCCAGTATCACAGCTGCTGCATATCCCATGCACAGCTTCAAAGGCATGGAATCCCATAGAGACATCAACCCTTGATCTTCTGTCATTTATTATGCCATAAGCCATATCTGCCACACCAATCCCCCTATTTTCTTCAACAAAGGGGAACAGTTGGGGAATACTCTCCGGTTGCCCGTTAGTATTCCGTTTCAACTTAATTTCTCCACCAAAATCATTAGGATCAAACATATATAAGCTTCCCTGTGTCCCATGGATTTCAAACCGCGGCTGTGTGAAGACAGACGATTCACTGGTAACTGTTAATGAACCCAGTGTCCCATTGGCAAATTCTAAAGAACCAACAAGAGTGTTTGGTGTTTCTATCTCAAATCCGCCTCCAAACTTCGGATGTCTGGGGTTTGTATACATCCGGTTTGGGTTTCTTGTCTGCATAAAGCCTGAAACCCTGCGGATAGAACCTAGCAAGTTAATCAAATTATGGAGGTAATATCCGCCCATGTCAAAGGGAATCCCTCCTCCATGAGAAAAAACAAAAGGCTTCGGATTTGCAAGCGCATCCCCATGGTCCTGGTATGAACGGATACATACACAGTTGGCGGTAATCGGGTCACCAATCCACCCGCTGTCAATGATATTGCGGATTGTCTGCCACCCCCCACCCAGTATAGTATCCGGCGCAACAGTGAAATGAAGATGTTTCTTTTCCGCAAGCTCAACCAATTCCCGTCCTTCCTCCAAAGTAACTGCAAGCATTTTTTCTGAATAAACGTGTTTCTCTGCCAACAATGCGTCTTTAGTGACTGCATAATGGGATAAAGGATAGGTGGTGTTGATGACAATTTCAATCTCCGGATCGTTAAGTATTTCATCATTGGTCATTTGCCGGATGTCAAATTCATCTGCTCTATTCTTAGAACGCTCTGGAATGATATCGGAACACCCAACTAAATCAATGACATGAAATTTATTAATAATATTCCCCAGGTATTTTTCACTGATCGCCCCACTGCCAATTAAGGCTGCCTTTATTCTGCGGAAAGAACCCATATCTATTACACTCCCATCTTCACTAGGTTTTCAAAACTCTTTGCCAAGCTGTCAAAAGCATTTCCTGGACAGATATCCTGTTCAACCGCCAGGGCTTTTACCCCAGTATCCTTACAGACCTGAATAATTTTTACCCAATTGAGGTTGCCTTCGCCCACCTCAACAAACTGCCTGCAAACAGTCTCTACTGTCGCAGCTCCTCCAACAATAGCGTAATCCTTGAAATGGACGAGCTCCATCCTGCCCTGTACCTTTTCAATCCACTCACAAATGTCCAATCCTCCGGATGCCAACCAATGCGTATCCAAGCTGAAATGGAAGCCTTCCGGATCGGTATCCTCCAAGATAATGTCCAGGCCCTTTAAGCCGCCTCCAAAGGAATAGCATTCCAAGGCATGGGGGTGATACAGGAGCTTTAACCCTTCTTTCTTTAACGCAGACGCAACTTTGTTAGCTTGGACACAAAACGCTTTATAACCTTCAACCGATTCACGCATTGCCTCAGGTAGTGTGCCGATGGCTATATAGTTTACGTCGTAAATATGTGCCTGTTCAATGGCGTCTTTTAACGCTTCCGGCTGAGCAGTCATTCCCTCGAAATCGGCATTTGCGGAGTATGTCTCCAATTGATTATCCATCATCATCTTTTTAAAGTCTGTATGGCTCATAAATCCGGGAGTAGCCGCCTGAATGGAATCATAGCCAATCTCATGAATTTTTTTCAGGGTATTTTTCACTTGGCGGATATCATTCATATAATCCCGGACTGTAAACATTTGAACGCCTTTTTTCATATCAATATCCTCCATCATAATCATTCGATGTAGCCGGTTTCTTTCATATTTAAATAACTGGCCGCCAGTGATTCTACCGCATTTAAATTATGGAGTTCATCCTGCTCAACAATTGCCCATTCAATGCCTAAATCTTGAGCAGTATCAAGAATAGAAGGCACATCAAGTTCACCGTTTCCCACTGTTGTGAATATTGGGTTATATCCCATATACCCTTTCCTCTTTTCTCCACTGCAATAATCCTTTACATGGATGGCATTAATCCTTAAACCTGTTCTTCTCATAAAGGTACACGGGTTTTCAAGGCCGTTCTGGACCCAGCCGGTATCCAGTTCCAGCTTTAACTCTTTTGTATGGAGCAGAAGCAAATCTATAAAGCGGACATGATTAAAGGAGACCGTAAAGTCTTGAAAGTGATTATGGTAGCACAGCTGAATTCCCTCAACATTCAGGATAGAAGCGGCCTTTTCCATCACTTCTATGTCCCGCATCACTTCATCATACTGGGGTTCTTCTCCCCAAAAGGATGCGTTTACAGAGCAGGCCCATACTGTAGCGCGATCTGCACCCAGCTTTTTGACTTTATCCGCCACTTCCTGATACCTTTCTTTTTTCAATTCTTCCAAATCGGCTCCTATGGTCAAAACACGCAGACCAATTCCCCGCAGCCGCTCTATATCCTTATCAGCCTTAAGAAAGTTATCGCCTCCTTCCAATCCCTTATATCCCAGCTTTGCCAGTATCAGAAGGTTTTCCCAATACTGTGCGTCCTCCTGCAGGAAGCCAACCCAGCCAACCTTTAATTTGTTCATAAATGTGACCATTCCTTTCCGCTGTACTACAAGACGCCAACAAGACATGAAATAGGATGCTTGATGCACAAATAAAGAATAATTTGATAAAGAATGGGATGAGGAAACCGGTAAACTATACTACTCAAATACATTAAATCACTTACTCATATTCCTCTATTCTCCACTCATCACGCCAGTCAATATAAGGAACACCGTCTTCAAAGGTGACCGGCAGCCATACATATTCGGCAATGGAAGTATCAACTTCCGGCGGAACCTCTTCGTCAGATATGACAGTAAAGTCAGGCTCATTCCCTGAAAATATCTTCTCAAAGATCCCTGCCACTTTTTTATATTTCGCACCATTAGCGTAGTCCGGATCATTGAGATCTACCAAGGCCGGCAGCCAGCGATCCGCAAGCGCAATGTACAAATCTTTTTTATGAGGATGCTTGAAGACGGAACATATTTGTGAGCCATAGGAGGTCAGAGAGCGGTCATAGCGATGAGGGTTCCCCAAGACCGTCCATGGGCCGTGAAAAGTATCTGCACAGGCGGCCTCAGATGGATTGGGAAAATACCCGGTGGTTCCTGAAGTAAACAGGTAGTGCTTATGATCCCTATAAAAGTATGCGGGTGCCTCGCGGACATAAGGAGGACTGGGCTGGGGAAAATGTGTAGAATAATATCCCGTAACATCAGTATAGTCATCGGTCAGGTCGGCACATATCAATTCACTGTGTACCCTTTCAAAATAATAATATGCCTTCCCGTCCTCTGCGATGGTTAAATCAAAATCCCCTGCATTCATGCCCAGGGGCTTGAAATTTGTTCTGACAATTGTATAGGGCCCCAGTAGACTGTCAGCAACCAGAATGGTTTCCGTCTGCATATTCCCCTCCCCCAGGAACTTTAGCCAGCATACATATTTACGTGTCGCTTTATTAAAAAGGATATGAGGCCGGTCCATCTTCGATTCCGGATGGAGGGGAGATGCTTTATCATCCGGTTCAGGCGGAATGATGATCCCTTCATCTTTCCAGCTATATAAATCCTTGGAAGAATAGCACCGGACACCCCAGTGCCAGACATTGCTTCCAATTTTTGTGTGTTCTTTGTTCTCACCATACCAGTAGAAGGTATCATTATCATGTAGAATGGAGCCTCCATGAGCCTGTATCCTGTTTCCACCAGTATCAAGCCATATCTGGCCTGGTCGAATTGATGTATATTTCATACTTTCTCCTCCAATCAATAATCATATTTATCCCTTTACAGCACCAATTGTAATCCCCTTTACAAAATACCTTTGGAAGAAGGGGTAGGCAATTAACACCGGAATAGCGCCCAGGGTTGCCACAGCCATTTTCACCGCTGTCGTAGGCACCGCTATCGCCAGCTGGCTTCCCAAGGTTGTGCTGGCATTGTTCTTTATAAATAAGGTATCCAACAGCATTCGGTTCAAAATAACTTGAATGCCATAAAACCGGTCGTTACTGATATAATACAGGCCATTTAGCCAGTCATTCCAATACCCCAACCCCACCAAAAGTGCAATCGTCGCGATGATCGGTAAGGACATAGGAAGAACCAGTTGTATCAATATTCTTACTTCACTTGCCCCATCAATTCTTCCCGCTTCAATAACCGCATCCGGGATATTGGTATTAAAGTAAGTGCGCATCATAATAACATAAAAAGCACCCATTAAAAGGTTTGGGACAACTAAAGCCGCAAATGTATTCTTTATACCAAACACCTGTGTCCACATCATATAACTGGGTACCAGGCCGCCATTAAACAGCATGGTAAAGAACAGGAAAAAGGATAAAAAAGCTCTGCCCGGCAAATCCTTTCGGGATAAGGCATAGGCAAACAGCAATGTAACGATGACATTCAGCGTTGTGCCCACTACAGTAGTCCCCGCTGATATCAAGTACCCCCTCACAATCGTTCCGGAATCTACAAGCAGATACCGGTATGCCGCCAAATCAATATCCGTAGTGAAAAAGGAGTAGCCATTCTGTATTAGAGTCTGTTCAGAAGTCACCGAGGAGACAATCAACAGGATAAAGGGCAGGAGACAAAAGAGGGATAGGGCAATCATAACGATATGCAAAACGACTTGAACAGCTTTACTGCTTCCAACCATAACAATCTCTCCCTTCCTTAAAATAAAGCGCTGTCTGAATCCAGCTTTCTTACTATAAAATTGGCGGCCAATATGAGGATAAACCCTACAATAGATTGATAGAACCCTGCCGCGGAGGACATCCCGATGTTATGGATCTCCATAAGCCCTCTGTAAACATAGGTATCGATGGTATTTGTCACGTTAATCAGTGGCCCGGAATTCATAGGTACCTGATAGAACAACCCGAAATCCGAATAGAATATTTTACCAATGCTCATCAATGTCAGGATGGTAATTGTAGGACGCAGGCTGGGCAAGGTAATGTGCCATATACTTTTCCATCGGTTGGCGCCGTCAATCATAGCCGCCTCATAGTAACTGTGGTCAATACCAACCAGCGTGGCATAATACATGATGCTTGTGTATCCAAAGCCCTTCCACAGGCTGACCAGGATAAGGATAAAGGGCCAGTACCGGGGTGTGGAATACCAACTGATTCCCTCAACGCCCAATGGTTCCAGGATGGATTTGTTGATAAAGCCTGTATTGGAGCTTAAAAAACCATAGACCAGGTAGCTCACCACAACAATGGAGATTAAAAAGGGAACAAGAATGCTTGTCTGGTATACCTTCTTCATTGTCTTTCCATTCAGTTCATTGAGGATTATGGCTACAGCCACGGCAAATGTAGTGCCTATGACCATAAATGCCAGGTTATACAGAATGGTGTTACGGGTTATAATCCAGGCTTCCTGGGTCTGAAATAGAAATTTAAAGTTATCAAGCCCGATAAACTCACTGCCAAAGATTCCTTTTTGGTAGTTATATTTCTTAAATGCTACAATGATTCCAGCCATAGGTATGTAATTGTTGATGATCAGATATGCGGCACCGGGGAGCAACATAAAGTAAAGGGGGATATACCTCTTTATTCTGCTTATGGTTTGTACTTTGAATGTTTTCATTGGAAGCCTCCATTATCATTTTAAAAACAAGGCTGCCTGCCTATTCATGGATAGACAGGCAGCCCCAACACTGTTTCGGCTAATCTTTTGTGGCGAGCCATTCATCCAGCTGCCGCTGTTTTTCCTCAATAATGGTCTGCATTCCGGCTCTGTCGAGTTCTTCATTCATCTTTGCAATCGTTTCATCAGGTTCCAATTCTCCGCATACCAGCGCATTCTTGTATTTTTCCAAAACGTTTTTGCATGCGGCAATTTCAGAAAGAACCTTTTCATTGTCCCAGATAAAGCCAAAGGCTACAGACAGGTTGATGTTTTGATTAAATTCCTCAGTATCCTTCCATAAATCCGGATAACTGGACTCCCAGGTATAGGTGTTCAGTTCGTTGGGCCAAGCCCAAGGCAGGGAGGAATATCCATTTTGTGATGAGCTGGCGTCCTCCGGATAACCAATTACACCCAACGCCTCATCTACCATAACATAATGCCTGCCCTCGATGCCGTTGATTACCAAGTTGGAAGCATCAGGATTTACATAAATCTCATTAAGAATCTGCATAGCCCGGCCTGGTCGCTCACTGTTGTATGTGATAAACCATACATTTCCGGAAACGGAGCCAGTTTGCGCAAAAGGCTCAACCAGCTCAATAACTTCAATTTCCCTGCCAATGAGCAATTCCCGTTCAACATCTACACCGGGCTTGGTATTGGTCTGCATCGCAAAACCCATCCCGGCTGCCAACAAATCAACACCCTGCTCTGAATTTGTGGAACCGTCCTTTAAAATCAGGCCTTCCTGGGCCCATTCATACTGGCGCACCACCTCATTATAGAAGGTTTCAGTAGCATACCAGTTTACTACGGTGTAATCATCCGCCAGGCAGTCTTCCAGGACACCAAAATCCCCGCCTAGATCATCTTTTTGAACACTGAACCAATCCAGGCTACCACCATCAGAAACAAGAGGCGCCATATTTGGGTATAACTCCTTTACTTTACGGAATAACTCGGCCATATCATCCTGTGTTTTGATGGTAGAGGGATCTGTTCCTGTTTCATCCAGTATCTTCTTCACAACAATATAACCCATGCCGCCGCCATGCTCTTTCCGGTTAGGAACCGCGTAAATTTCCTCGTTGACGGTCACACAGCCCCATTCTTCTTCCGTGATCATCTCCAGCAGCTCTTGCCCGTATTCTTGGAGCAAATCCGTCAAGGGCAGTATTTGTCCATTATGCGCTCCCTCAAGAAGGCTGACGCCCAGGTTAGGCATCAAGTCCATTTTTTCCCCGGAGGACAAGGCCAGATTAACCTGGTCACCATATGTACCAAATCCAAAACGGGTAATTTGTACCGTAGTATTATATTTCTCTACTGTAATCTCACTAAGGGCTTCAGCCACCAAGTTACAATCCTCCGTTGTGGCGTCTCCCGCCATGAAGATCTTAACTGTATATGGTTCCTGTTCCGGGACTCCTGACTCCCCAGTGTCATCTGATGAAGAGGCATCTTGTGAAGCATTTGGTGCCCCTGATGTAGCTACCGGCGCGTTTGAACTGCATCCACTGAATATGCCAACCAACAAAATAGCTGCCAATAACAGCGTGGTTAATTTGTATTGTTTTCTCATTTTTCTCTCCCTTTTCTCTAGAGTATAGACAACTACAGCAGTCTGATTTATTTTGTTCGACTTATTTATCAAACTGCTAAAAATATGATATGTCTATAGCATACAAAAATATGAACCGTTATTCTACAAATTAAGTATCTTTCATTGTTAAAAAAGAGCACAAATATGTGTTAACTCTACCCTTACTTCAGATAGAAAGAGGATAATTGTCAATTTTGTAGCTTATAATTGTTGAAAATAAGCCCTTGACCTTTATTTTATTGACTGCTATCCCAATAAAAAATATACTTAGTTATACATTGTTGATATATTATTGATAAGATATTGTCAAATATAACGATTCCCGCTGAGGAGAGATAGAATGGAATTACAAAATAGGAGAATTGCGTTTAAGAATCAAATGATACTGATTCTAATGCTGTTTATTGTTCCCTTCTTGGTCATTACTGTTTTATTGAATCTTTATTCAATAAACTCCGCAATGAATGACAGCGAAGCACAAAACAGTCAAGAGGTCCTCACACAGCATATTAATTCCATCGAGCAAACCCTGGCTACTTTCGAATCTTTTGTTATCCAGACCGTTGTAAACGATTCAGATTTTAATATCCTGCGGTATGATATCAGTGCATTAGATGCATATTTATATACATGTACTATTCTCCAGCGGTTCAAATGCTTAATGGCGTCACATAATCTGGACATCACTTTTTCTGTATACTCCCATGAAAACAGCCTATACAGGCAGGTAAACAGCGATTATAAGCTGGACTATATACATAAAAGCCTACGGGAAGAGATTGATGAGCTTTTTCTCATTGATTTCCCCCTATCCTCTTGGTTTCCAGTTCATTTTGATAATCAGCCATACCTGGTCTTTATTTCAGGTGATGATAGAGCTAGGCTAATATGCGCCGTTGATATCAACGGCATCAGCGATTTATACACAGACGGCCGAGATACAATAACGGCAATAACTGATTTAAGCTTCTTACAGCTTTCTTATGTAGGTGATGATATTCCCCTTTTATATAACTGCACACTGGAAAATGACTATTATGTTACTGGAAGAAACCCCAAATATATTATTGTCCAAAATGATTCTTCCTACTTAAATATACGTTTTTTCCGAATGACGCCACTGGAAATGTTTTGGAATAGGCTAAATAATACACAGCTGATACTGTTCTTTACTTCTGGTATGATCATCTGCCTGGTGCCGCTAGTCCTTTGGATCCTCCGGCGTACGGTCTTCAGACCCCTTGAAGATATGATCGGTGTAATAAACAAAATAAAGGGCGGCGAAATCAACACTGTTTTGGATATGCAAACCTCTATTGTGGAATATAAAGAACTGAATACACTCTTTAATGAAATGATAAGGGAAATTAAGGACTTGAAGGTGTTATCATATGAACAAGCGCTGGAAACAGAGCGCGAGAAACTGCAATACCTTCAAATGCAGATACGCCCCCATTTCTATTTAAACTGCCTAAAAAACCTATATGGACTGGCAGAGCAGGGAGAAAACGGTAAAATCCAAGAATTTCTCCTTTATCTATCTGAATATTTCAGAAACGTGTTCCAAGAAGCTTCAATGGAGATTTCTCTGGAAAAAGAACTCCGAAACGTTAAGGTGTATGTGGCACTGCAAAACTTGACCCTTCCCCAAAAGTTAACAGTTAAAATTCAAACAAAAGAAGATTTGGCTCGTTTTTCGGTGCCCCCACTTTCCATACTCACATTTGTAGAGAATTCGATCAAACATGGAATGGCCAATCAGGATGAATTTCAGATAATAATCAAAATCCAATTGCTGTTAACCGAAGGAGCTGAACACTATTTAAACATCGTCATTCTGGATGAGGGATTAGGGTTTTCAGAAGATATCCTTAAAAAGCTGAACTGTGGCATAAATATGCAATCTGCGAATGGACAAGTCGGCATAAGCAATATTCGAAAAAGGCTGGACTTCATTTATGGCGACAGCGCAAGCTTGCATTTTTCAAACGCCAAAGGCGCGTGTGTCGATATATTTATTCCTGTAGAGTAGAATAGTAGAAAGGAGTGTCCAAATGATTGTTCTTATTGTTGATGATCAGACAAATGTCGTCAGCGGGATATATTTTGGTGTAAGATGGAAAGAAATTGGTGTAACAAAGGTCTTAAAGGCGTATAACGCTATGGAGGCTAAAAAAATATTGCAAAGCCAAGTTATCGATATTATCCTGTGTGATATTGAAATGCCAGTTGAGAATGGGCTGATGCTATTGCGGTGGATACGGGAGATGCAAATGGTGGTGGAATGCATTTTTTTGACATCTCATGCTGATTTTATTTACGCTAAAGAGGCCCTCCAGTTAGAGAGCTTTGATTACATTCTCCAGCCGGCCAGATATGAAGATATCGAAAAAGCCATTGCAGGGGCTATGGATAAAATAAAGAAACAGCGTGAATCCAATAAATATTTATCCTATGGAAAATTATTGTTTGATAAGCGCAGGAAGGTTCTACAAGCTTTGCTAAGGGAAAACTTACATGACAACAAACTTAATACAGCATCCATCAAACAGTATTTTAATGATTTCGGTATTAATATAACCCATGATAGTTTTTTTAGGATAGCTTTGATCCAGTTTTTCAACAGCGAAATAGATAGAAATGGTTGGGAGGATGGGCTACTCCTTTTTGGTATCAACAATATCTTAAGTGAGCTTAGTGAGCCATACGGACAGAATATTCTTTTAGTGCGGTATAGCAGCCCAATACTATTATCGTTTGTATTCCCATCAGATAACATTATGATTGATGACTCTGGGATTAACCGTATATTCTCCCATTTACTCGAAATCCTTCACAAACATTTTCAAATGGAGGTTGCCTGTTATTTTAGTAAAGCATTACAAATACAGGATTTACGGAATCAGTTAGATAGACTTACAAAAACCGCCAATGACAATATTTCTGAAAGAAGCGGAGTATTTTCATCAGAGGATATTATCGGGGGCATTGAGCGACAGCTTCCAGGGGACTGGTCCTTTTACTTGGATCTACCAACCGTAAAAGAATCTATGGAAGCTATACGGGAACAGTTAAACAATTTAAAAGCCACCTTGGATTCAAATGGGTTGAGGCAATTTTATTACAACTTTATGCAGATAATCTCTCATCTGGCTCAATCACATAACCTGACTCTCAATGATATTTTTGATACTCCTGATGCAGCTGAGATATCCATGAACGGGTATAATTCATTGGGGCAAATGTATGAGTTAATCAAATTCGTCGACAAATTCTTCCAGGATTATGAAAATTTTGAGTTGGAGAGTAGAAACCAGATTGAGAGAATTATCAATTACATCCGCAGCAATATTTCTGAGGAGATTCGGCGGAGTGATATAGCTGATGTCGTATACCTAACGCCAAACTACATATCCCGGTTATTCAGGATGAAGATGAATATTTCACTTAAGGATTTTATTGTTGAAGAGAAAATGAAGGTGGCACAATCATTAATATTAACTACTAAACTACCAATAAGTGTTATTGCTACAAAGGTCGGCTACAGCAACTTTTCTTATTTTTCACAGTCCTATAAAAAAGTGTTTGGTCATCCGCCAACTTCCGAACGGGCAAATAGTGAAAAAAACTTTTGAGTTGTATTGTCACCTCCTAAGTACAGAATCTGATTTAGAAATTTGGTTCCTGTAGCTTGTGCGTTAAAAGTTACTGAACCTTACTCGATTAGGCGCAACAAAATGCCGCCACAGACCAGCTCACGCTAAAGGAGTATATGAGCGGCGGTATGTTGCCGTGGTGCTTTCCCTCACCCTGCGGGAATAACCGCGCTGCCAGTTCCTTGTCGGACAGCGGCTCCGCCGTTTGCCAGTCCAGTCCTTGGCCCGCCCGCTCGCTGTAACGTGGTGATTACTGTCTGACGGGCGGTCCCCATGCTTTCAGTAATCTGACTGTTGTTGGTCCCGAGGCTCGACAACCTCAGAATCTCTCTGTAGTTGGTCATCTTGTGACCCTCCTTAAAATTATTTGTCCTTCTTTTGGACGTAATTTCAAGTTTACTACAGATTTTTCTCCCTCTTCCTTACCACGCCACCGCAGGTGTCTAATTCTTCCGCCGTGACTGTCTAATCTCGCCGACGCTACTGTACAATTTGCGCCGCCGTATTCACTGTGAACGCATCCAGTAAAAACTGCGGAAGCACCATCATATGTGGTACCAAACTGAAAACAAAGCCCCACATCAAGTTCGCTTGATATGGGGCTTTGTTTTCAGCCTTCCCTATTTTGTAGTCCCACCGTCAATAAATTCTACAGGCAAACAAGTCAGCTCCGGTACCCGTCCCTTATCAATCAACTTAAGAATCAGGCTGGCAGCGGTGCCGGCAATTTCTTTTACAGGCTGGCGTATGCTAGATACCAGACAACCGCCTTCCGCAGCGGAAATCCCATCATATCCAATCAACTGAACCTGGTCAGGAACACTGTAGCCGAGGCTCTCCAAAATGAATTTGGCCCGCAACGCCAGTAGGTCCGTACTAAAAAAAATACCATCTATGATCAGGGTTCCATCCACTATATTCATATCAATAAATTCTCTGCATCCGTTTTCAAAATCCTCGGTAGCGAAACTATTTACTTGGTATGTCCGCCACTCCAAGCCCACCTGTTGCGCTTCATCGCAAAAGCCGAGCTTACGTTTTTTTGTCTCCCCCTGATCATGAACGCGAACATACATATACCCCACATTTTTACAACCAGTCTCGGCAAGTTTTCTAGCCGCCATCCGGCCCCCTTCATAATTGTCAGAGGCTATGCAAGGAATTGTATCACTAAAATGCCGGTCTAGGGATAAAAAGGGAATATCCCGAGTGACATATTGATCTATATCGCTGTAAGTGATACCCACAATCCCATCCACCATATTGTGCCGGGCCATATTGACATAATCAATTTCTTTCTGAGGATGGCCATTGGAGTTACACAACAGCAATTTGTAATCATACTCACTTAACGCAAGCTCCAAATAATAGGCAAAGGCCGCAAAAAAACTTGTCAATAAATTGGGAATAATGAGGGCAACCGTATTGGTTTTTTGAAGCTTCATGCCGCGGGCATAGTGGTTCACCTCATATCCGAGTTTCTCAATTGCCTTTTCCACCCGGATTCGATATTCTTCCCTAACCGGAATATTGTTGATGACCTTTGAAACCGTACCCAACGCCACTCCGGCTTCCTTGGCAACATCTTTCATGGTGGGCATGTCATTCCTCACCTCATACTTACCAGATTTGGCCCACATTTATTATGTTTTCTCTTTTTCCTTTTTCTTTTGCCCTGTCTCATAAAATTCACACAACTCCCTCAAGGAGCATTCATTACATTGGGGCCTTCTGGCAATACAAACAGCCCGTCCGTGAAGCACCAACCGGTGGCAAAAATCATTGGACTTCACGGGATCTAAAATTTCACGCAGTTCTTTTTCAACAATATTGGGATTTTTAGATGTGGACAACCCCAACAAGTTTGTAATGCGGATGCAGTGGGTGTCACAGACAACAGCCGGCTTATGATAGACATCCCCTACAACTAAATTGGCCGTTTTCCTGCCCACTCCCGGCAATAAAAGCAATTGTTCAATGGTATCCGGCACCTTGCCGCCAAAATCAGACAACAACATCTTAGACATGTTGACTATATCCCTGGCCTTGGTTTTCCCCAATCCACAGGGCCGTACAATCGTCTCCACCTCATCCGGGGCAGCCTCGGCAAAATCCTCAATGCTTTTGTATTTAGCAAATAAATCTTTGGTTACTATATTGACCCTGGCATCAGTACATTGTGCCGCCAGCCTCACTGATATCAACAGCTCATGGGGCCGCTCATATTCAAGCTGGCAAATAGCATCCGGATAGGTCTCCTCCAGCTTTTGAGTTATCTTTGCCGCCCGTTCCTTTTTTCTCATCATACCCTCCATTTTACACATTTATTTCCGATGATATTTCAGCAACGGCCGCACATCGTTTCCAAAGAAATGCAAATGATCATATACGCTGTTAAGCCGCGATAAAATCCGTGGGCTGTAGACATCCTCCAATTCCTTAAAGGTCAGATTCGTATTGATAATTATTGGCAATTCCCGAATAATTCTTGTGTTAATGATATTATATATGGTAGAGGTGGTAAATTGCGTTTGAAACTCCGCGCCTAAATCATCTAAAATCAATAGGTCACAATCCAATAAAGACGACAACACCTCATACCCCTTGCCTTCCCTGCTGAATTTCTCCCTCTCTACAGCGTTGATTAGATTGGGGGCTGAGCCATAGACCACGCCAAACCCTTTTTCGATTACACTGCGGGCAATGGCCAATGATAAATGGGTTTTTCCCAGGCCAGTATTCCCAATCATTAAGATGCTTCGGGATTTTGTGGTAAACGTCTCCCCATACTTCATACAATAGGAAAAGGTTTCACGCATCCTCTCCCGGGGGTTAAAGCCTCTCTCGTCCTTTAATGCAGGATAGAGCTCAAGGTCAAAATTATGAAAATTACATAGCCGCAGATTGGACAGTCGGTTCAACCTTTCATATGCTTTATCCCGCAAGCGTCTAGATAAACACTCACAGGCAACCCCGTTCACATAACCGGAATCATTACAGCGTAAACATTCATAAGATGGATCAAGGTAGTCGGGGGAGAGATTCAGTTGGAGTAAAATCTCCTCCTTCTGCGTTGCCAACGCCTCTGCTTCCTTATGAAACTCAGCTACTATTTCTCCCGCCTGCTCCGGCTGAGAGAGGAGCCGCTTACTCATTTGCACGCCAAAGGAGCTCAACGTACTTTCGATCATCTGCAATTGCGGCACCTTTTTGTATAGCTCCTGCCGCCTCTGCTCGGCAATATGTACCGCTTCCTGCCGCTGCTGGGCAAGCTCTGCAAAGACCTCATTGTAGATTTCTTTTGTATAACCCATATCTGCTCCTTACAACTTTGGAATGGTATTTATGCTGTCCTGCTCCAACTGATTGATGTCGTAGGACGTATTTGTGTATTTCCGCTCTTCCGATTTGGCTTTTCTCTTTCCAGGCTTACTGTTTATTTCCGCCTGGGCCTGTTCCACTGTAGTAACCTTCTTTTCATGCCAGTTACTCAATATTTTATCAATATAAGCAAAAGAGAGCTTGGCTGTTTTGTCTATACCCTGATCATAAGCAAGCTTAACAATATCTATGGAAAAACCGTATTCCTCAAACCACCTAGCAACATATTTTTCCTCATTGGTGGATAGATTCCGCCCACCTATGCCAAAAGCGGTTTTTACCTTATTTTTGTTATTGTGGGCTTCGGTCCTGGCAAATATATACGCCTCCGCGTCCTCATGGGTGGTGATACCCCGGTCAATAAACTCCCACGCTACTTTTTCAATCCGGCGCATGTCGGAAAAGCCAATGGTCTTACAAAAATGTACCACCATCATCAGTATGTCCGCAGGAATCCGGCCCCAATCATAGAGCATCACCAAGCTGGAAATCTCATTTCCATTTAAGTCTCTGCCTAAAACAGCTCCCGTTTCAGTGATAATGAACCGGATCTCCCCGGATTGCCGCATCCGCGCCGCCGCCTCCTTCTGTGTCGGGCGTTGTGGAGATGAGGATAGAATGGTCATATTCTTGGCAGCCACCTTGTCCTTAGCTTTGGGCAATTCCTCCGCAACAATGGCGGCAGGCTCACTTTGAGACGCCTTTTCTACCAGCTTTTCTTTCACTTCATATACCCTGGGCTGTATAGGAATCTCCCTCACTGATTCATCCAACAGGCCCTGATCCGCCCAAAAAGCAAGCGCATCCTTCACCTCCGCTGTCGATAAATTACAATATTCGCCAATTATCCCTGCCTCCAGTTCTTCCCCACTGTGGCGGAGTAAAACCAAGAGAACCTTTAAAGTGGCTCCATTGGATAACTTCAAATGCTTGTCTACTACAATATCAGGAACGGCAAACATACCGTTATACAAACCAAAGTCTATGCCAAATTTCATCAAAAGCACCTGCCTTAAATCTTCTCAAACAGTATAGCATAAAAGATGAAGAATGAAAACTGGAACAAATTTTCATTCTTACAAATACACCCGCTTCCTCAATAATTTAAAAATGGATAAACTTAGTGAATGAAATAACAATATAGATGTCCAATTTTCATAATCATTGGTGTTAAATTTATAAAATATTATTAAAATGTTCTTATTTTTATGCTTTTTTGCCTTTAAAATTATTTGTGTTTCCTCAGCAAATATGGTATACTAAATATGTATTCGCCAGGCGTATGATCGACATTCACATAAAACAACTAACAAAATGGTAAAGGAGGAGAGACTTATGCTTACAATTTTTACTGGTTCCGTAACACTTCACGCCGTACTGTGGCTGATAGCGGCCATTGTATTCAGCATCGTGGAAATTGGAACTACCCAGCTGGTATCTGTTTGGTTTGCAATAGGAGCTCTGGCCGCCATGGTGGTGGCTCTGTTCACGACATCTTTGTGGGCCCAGTTTATTGTTTTCTTTATTGTGTCCGCCACCATTCTTGTCTTGATTCGGCCTTTGGTCAAGCGGAAACTGGTTACCAAATCGATTCCCACCAATGTGGACGCGCTCATTGGCAAGGTGGGCGTGGTTACGGTGGACATAGACAATATCCAAAACACGGGCAGGGTTAAAGTTTCCGGCATGGACTGGACTGCCAGAAGCTTCGACGGGGCACCTATTCCTATTGGCAAAACGGTGGGCATTAAGTACATCGACGGTGTGAAATTAATTGTTGAACCATTTGAGATTCAATCTCCCGCTTCTGGTCCCGCTGCATCTCCTGTTCCCCATGAAAAAGAGTTTACTCAGGAGAATGTTTTGGTGCCGGAGCCAATGGATAAGGATGGTTTTTCAACTGCCTCAAATGAATCAGAAAAGGAGCGTGTTTAATGTGTTGTTGTTGTGGTTTTTGGTTGGTGTATTTGTATTTTTGGCAATTATCGTTATTGCCAACATCGTCATTGTCCCCCAGTCCTATAAGTATGTAATTGAGCGTCTGGGTTCTTATCGCGAATCCTGGGAGACCGGATTACATATGAAAATTCCCTTTATAGACAGAATCTCCCGCAGAGTATCTATGAAAGAGCAGGTGGTGGATTTCAAGCCCCAGCCTGTAATTACCAAGGATAACGTCACCATGCAGATTGACACCGTTATCTTTTTACAGGTCACCGACCCCAAGCTTTACACCTACGGCGTTGAGCACCCCATGTCAGCCATTGAAAACCTCAGCGCTACCACTCTCCGTAATATTATCGGTGAGATGGAGCTGGACAGCACCCTGACCTCCAGGGATATCATCAATGCAAAGATCACCGCTATTTTGGATGAGGCTACCGACAAATGGGGCATCAAGGTAAACCGGGTCGAACTGAAAAACATCCTGCCACCCAGAGAGATTCAAGACGCCATGGAAAAACAGATGAAGGCGGAGCGTGAGCGCCGTGAGCAGATCCTCAGGGCTGAGGGTGAAAAGAGGAGTAAGATTCTGGTTGCCGAGGGTACCAGGGAATCCGAAATCCTTCATGCCGAGGCTGAAAAAGAGTCCCGCATCCTGCGCGCGGAAGGTATTCGTGAGCAAAAAATCCGTGAGGCTGAAGGTGAGGCTCAGGCCATCCGTATGGTACAACAGGCTACAGCCGATACTATCAAGATGTTGAACGAGGCCCACCCCTCTGAGCGGGTTGTCGCACTCAAAAGCCTGGAAGCCTTTGCCAAAGCCGCTGACGGCAAGGCTACCAAGATTATTATTCCATCTGAAATTCAGTCCCTGGCTGGCTTAGCTGTAAGCACCAAAGAGCTATTGACGAATATGGATAATTCCAACGCATAATATGATTATTTCCTGAAATATATCCCCAAACTTATAGTAAATGAGTTTGGGGGTTTTTATGTATAAACGAATTTTAATCGCTATGTGCAGCATTATGGCGTTGTTTACGGTGATGTACTTGATCATTTTTTCAGTCAGCACCAATGAAGTGTTGGCCCAGGCCGCAATTGCCAATAGCAAGAAGGTTCTGGTGGTAGACACTGCCAGGGGAAAGATTTATGACAGTAACTTTGAGCCATTGGTCAATGAAACAGACCACTATACCGCCGCTGTGGTCCCTACCCAAGAGGCCCTTCGGGCATTACTGGACTATACCGACGAAAAGGAACACAACCATATTTACAAATTGTTTGAGACAGGCCAGCCCTTTTTGTATACGGTAGATACTCCTTACCTTTACGCAGATGGCATCACAATGATTACCTCGAAGGAACGGTATAGTGACCAACAATTGGCGGCTCATGTCATCGGCCACTTGGATGGCGACGGCAATGGAGTAAGTGGAATTGAAAAGGCGTATAACAGCGTCCTTCAGGATTTGAGCAGCAAGCTACAGGTAGCTTATGAAGTGGATGTCTGGTCCATCCCACTGGTCAACGCCAACCCGGAAATCAGGGATACGGATTATGACAGCTTACAGGGAATTGTGCTCACCATTGACAAGGATATCCAGCGCATCGTGGAGGAGATTGGAGCTCAATATATTGATAAAGGCGCCATTGTAATCATGGATGTAAATTCCGGGCATATCAAAGCCTCCGCCAGCTTTCCCGCCTATAACCCCAATTCCGTCGCGGAAAGCCTTAATGATCAAGATTCACCCTTAATCAACCGAAGCACCTCCAATTTTAACGTAGGTTCTATCTTCAAGTTGGTGGTTATGGCCGCCGCCCTGGAAGCCGGCATTCCAGAGGATTACTCCTATGTATGTACCGGCAGCATAACTGTGGATGGCGTTACCTTTAACTGCCACAATCAAGACGGTCATGGCGAATTGGATATGGGCCGGGCCGCTGAGGTTTCCTGCAACCCCTATTACATCAATCTGGCGCTAAATGAAATTGGTTCTGCCAGGGTGTATCAAACCGCCGTTAATCTGGGGTTTGGCACCGCTGATGAGCTGGCCGGCGAGATGAAAACTGCCAGCGGTATATTACCTTCCTTGGAGCAATTAGAGAATACCGGGGAATTTGCCAACTTCTCTTTTGGCCAAGGTAAACTAATGGCTACCCCAATCCAGATTGGCAAACTAGTTTGCGCCATTGCCAATGGAGGAAAGCTGGTCAATCCCACCGTCTCTCTGGGTATTAGCGATCAGTCAGGCCAATCCCTGCTCCAGTATGAAGGAAATCTGGCGCCTATCCAGGTGATGCACGAAGAGGTTGCCGCGCAGATCAAGGGGTTTATGGAAAACGTGGTTTTAGATGGCAGCGGCACCAAGGCGCTCCCTGAATATGGCGGGGCTGGCGGCAAAACCGGGTCGGCTCAGACCGGCATCTATAATGATGCTGGTGAAGAAATTGTCCATGCCTGGTTTGCCGGTTTTTTCCCGGCGGATCAGCCTAAATATGCTGTAGTTATCCTCAATGAGGCCGGTGACTCCGGCGCTATCTACTCTGCTCCCATATTTAAGGAAATAGCGGATAGGATCAATTCGCTTACCGGATACAAAAGCCTATGGCATAAACAGTTGGACTATGAGAGGAAAAAGATGGAGGAGGCAGAGGGTTTAGAGTAAATCCCCTGCCTCTAAAGAGGTTATCAGAATACCTGCCATATCTATCTCAATATTCCACCAGTAAAGTTATAATCTCATACGGTCTCGCATTGAGGCTCAATAGGTTGCCCTCTGTCTCAAGCCGTTCCACTTTATTTTCCATTAAATCACAAGACCATACTGCGCTGGGGGCTTGAGCGAAACACAGCGTGGCGTCGGTTCGTTGATTGTGGCTCTCGTACAAGCGCAGGATATGCCCATCGCCCTTCTCGGCCCTTTTCACCGTTTCCAGCACCACATTATCAGCGTCCACAGTGACATAGCTGTATTGTCCGGAAGCTGCATTTTGAACTGCCGCTAACGGTTGGTTGAGCTTATATCCTTCTTGAACGGCACCTGCCTCACGCCAGCCGCCCATATGGGGTAAGAGCGCATAAGTGAAGCGGTGCTCCTCCTGATCGGTCATCGGATTAGGCTCAATGCCTGATTTGATCAATGTGAGGCCCACCACATTGTCCTCCACTGAGTGACCGTATTTGCAATCGTTAAGGATAGCCACGCCATAGCCGTGCTCAGAAACGTCCACCCATTTGTGGGCGCAGCTTTCAAAGCGGGCCTGTTCCCAACTGGTATTTTTATGGGTTTTTCGGACTACATTGCCAAACTGTATATCAAAAGCCGCCTCATCGGTATTGAGCTCCAATGGAAAAAGTACCTTTAAAAGATGTTGGCTTTCATGCCAATCCACCCAGGTATCAAAGTCTATGCGGGGACTTTCTGCATAAAAATGAATGTCCTGTATCATTTGCGAATGGCAAAACTTCCGTTCAATACGCAATGTGACCCGCACAGGACCGGTTTCCGTCCATTGGATTTTAGATTCTCCCAAATCCCAATTTTTCTCATTGTAAAAGATGTCAATATCCCAATTGTCAAAATAAATGGGTTTATCCTCATACATGCGCAGCAAATTACCCCGCATACCCGGTTGCAGTACCTCGCGCCTAGCCCGTTTATCCCAAAGCTGTGTAAAGCAACCATCTTCATCGAAGCGAATGCTGTAAAAAGGAGTTTCAATGGAATATTCATCAATGACAAAGGGAGAAGATACCTCTATGCCCTCCGCAGGCACAAAACTGCGCCAACCTTTGGACGGAAGGCCTCGAAGATACACAATGCCGCCGCCTTCAATCCTTTGAACCGTAAATCTAGTGCCCTGAACGTCCCGCAACTCTCCGGGCACCTCCCCTTTCAATATCAGCAAATCGTCCCGCGCAAAGCCTGTAGTATTAAAGACTGCTATTTCATTGCCTTTACCAGCCAATACCTGGAGCCGTTCATCCAGCAATTCATTGCCCAGCCGCTCCACTTCAGTGTATTCGGTCCGTGTCACCTCATATACCTCACGGATGGAGGAACCGGGCAGAATGTCGTGGAATTGGTTGAGCAGCACTACTTTCCAAAGCTGTTCCAGCTCCTCTGCGGGATAGACAATCCCCTTCTCTTCGGCCAGCACGCCTGCTAGCTCAAGGTCCATCAGCATTAGCTCACTTTTGCGGTTGGCCCGCTTATTGCGCGCCATAGAGGTGTAGGTTCCCCGGTGGTACTCGAAATAAAATTCCCCAACCCAGGTGGGCAGGCGCTTGTCATTGCCTACACGGGCAATGAGCTCATCGTAATACTGGCGGGCAGAAGCCTGCCTTACCCGGGGCATCCCTTTGATTCCGCTTTCCAAACGCCTCCCGGTCTCCAACATCTCCCGGGTGGGTCCGCCGCCGCCGTCGCCGAAGCCATAGGCAATGAGGAGGTCGTTGTCCAATGCTTTATTCTGGTAACGCTCCCAGGCTCCCATCAATGCGTCAGGATGTAAGATGCCGTTATAGGTGGTCATAAACCGCTCCGTGCTTTGGCCCACTCCCAAGGTAGTGATGAAGTGCGTAAAGATTTCGCTGCCGTCAATCCCCCGCCACCAAAGCGTATCCGACGGAATCATGTTGAACTGGTTCCAGCTTAGCTTGGTGGTCATAAAGTAATCGATGCCGCTCTTTTTGCAGATCTGGGGCAATGCGCCGGAGTAGCCAAATACATCGGGGAGCCAGAGGATTTTTTTTTCCACACCAAATTCCTCCCGGAAAAAGCGCTGTCCAAACAGGAACTGCCGCACCAGGCTCTCGCCGCTGGTGAGGTTGCAATCCGCTTCCAGCCACATGCCGCCCTCGGCCTCCCAACGGCCTTCCGCGATGCGTTGTTTCACCCTTTCATATAGTGCCGGGTAACGCTGCTTCAAGAACAGGTACAGTTGAGGTTGGCTGGACATAAACTTATACTCCGGATATTCCTCCATCAG
>Ga0153949_1000131_pt1 | contig 24021 bp, 13 predicted proteins | sample TSNJ033MetaG_FD_104705 | JGI IMG/M metagenome (GOLD analysis project Ga0153949, IMG submission 104705) | Attine ant fungus gardens microbial communities from New Jersey, USA - TSNJ033 MetaG | ecosystem: Host-associated > Fungi > Mycelium > Unclassified | place: USA: New Jersey, Wharton State... | reverse complement strand
TCAGTAATTGGTCAGATCTACTCCCCAGTGCAGAGTTTGCATATAACAATCAAGCACATGAAGACATCAAAAAAAGTCTATTCTTCCTTGAATATGGCAGACACCCGAGAGCAGGCCCAATTTTAGTCAAAGAGTTGCTGCAAAGGGACTTAAATGACCTGATGTATAAATGACAAGAAGCCTTGGAGCAAGCAAAAGCAGCTCTTACTCTTACAGCGGAAAGAATAAAGTGGTACTATAACCAAAAAGTCCAAAGTGTCCCATTTAAAGTTGGTGACAAGATGCTACTCAATCTGAAGGATTACTAGACTACAGAGCAAGCATTACAACCCCAGTACAAAAGACCATTCAAAATAATAGAAAAGTTGTCCTTGGTTATGTTCCAGCTTAGAATACCACCTTGCTACTGAGTGCTGCTCCCAGTCTTTCATGCTAGCAAGTTAGCACAGTACTCTGAATCTACCATCTGTGAACAGAAATCCACACCCCTACCACCAACCTTGATACAGGGCCAGGAAGAATGAGAGGTAGAGAAGATCCTAGATTCACAACAAAGACATAGAAAAAATGAATTCCTTGTTAGATAGAAAAAATACAGTCAAGGAGATGACATATAGGAACCTGAGGAAAATCTACATAATGCAGGCAAAAAGCTACAGGAATATCTTTAGAGTTTACCAAAGATAACTTCTCAACATGATAACTTCTCAACAGAGCTTGAACCAAGAGGGGAGATAATGTCACAAACTTCATTTGGACCATAACTCCAGGAATACTTGACCAATTTCAACGATCTAAATGGCCACCAAAAGCCCTTAAAAAAACCTTTCAAATGGTACCAAGAACGTCCTAAAGCAATCAGTATTCACCGAGTTATCAGCAGATCAGTCTGTGATCACCAAGTCACCAGATACTAAATTGCCAATATCTCAGGAACCGCTTAACATAATTGTTTGCTTCAATAACCATCATGAAGCTCTCTTCAATGCGCTTCTCTCGGCTATAAATGGATCCCAAGGCAATAAGATCCCATGGAGATACAAGGTCCTCAATGTTTGCACATGACACTGATCTTTACCCATAGATTATCATCTGTCCTTGAATAGGACAAAGGACTGCCCTAAGATGGTTAGGTTATCTCTATTTCAAGAATAATAACATTCCTATATGTAGAACAATAGATAGTGATCATGTAGTAAACTGTCCTGGTGCACAGACCACTACAATTATGTATTTAAGGACTATGTCTGAGGATAAACCTCAAACTTAACAACATCTTTTTCTGCTTGTCTAACTTTGCTTTTTTGAACACTTTGATTATCAAATCAAGCAATCACAAATCAGTAAGTGGCCATTTGTGATAATATGACTATGCACAGACCATCTTTTGTAGTATATATAGAAGCCTATATCAGTAGATCTACCCTTAGTCAAATATCACTTTAGCTTCTAGGACATAGACTTTTAATCTAGAATAGACTTAGATAAATATGATGCCAAAGCAATAGATCAAAAGTCAATCAATAACTTGTGATCTTATTATTGCTAGACTCAACCAAGAAGCAGACATGGTATACAACAATATCATGAGCTGGTACACTTATATGTATTAAAGCTAGTTTCTAGATTATATCTGGGTAGGAAGTAGCTGGTTGTGAGGTCAGGAGATGTTAATAGAAAGTAGTAGTATGGAAGTAGAGCAGGAGCACATAGTAGTAATAGGATAGGAGACAATATTGGATATATCCATATAGCATGGTTATGAAAGAAAAAAGTGTGAGAGACTAGAAGAAAAAGCATTTTCCTTTTTTATTTATTTTTTTATTAAGTCTCATTAATTTATAATTTTAATATATCACTCAGAGAGCTGGTGAGAGAAAGTATGCAATCTTAATACCTACTACTATCTCAAAGGCTCTAGAGTTGTCTTTTAGTACTTGTATAAGCTCTAAGTGAAGTAATTGAGTAGTTGAGATGAATTTACTCTATACCTTTACTCTTTTTGAAAACAAAACATAGCAGTCACTTGGACAACCTTCTCTAAGGTAGTAGGCTTGGAAAGCCTAGCTAGCCATCAACTCAAATCATATCATATCTGTAAGGTTCAGTATTGAAAATATGGATAAGGGCTTGGTTGAGTATAGTAAGGTCCAGAAGTAGTTTATTGACTACTTTGATAGTAAGCTTGTTATAGTGTATAAAGGTTGGCACCTTAGGAATACTATGCAAGATAGATCTAGATTGAGCTTACACACTTTTCAAACAATTTTACTTTACTTTACTGTGCTAAGTTTCTATATTCACTTTTTAATACTTTTATTCTTGATTTATCCTCACAAACTTTTTAGCATATGATTGGGACCTGGTACTGTATATTTAGCTTGTACTAGGCTAATAGTTCCTTTTGCCCTCTTTATCACTTATTGAAATATGTTAACTACAAAGGAAATTATATAGCAGATGACAACAAATATTCTTCCTGAAGATATAGATTCAACCATGACTGGCATACTAAAAAAACTTAGAAAGTCTAGGAGATCAGGGCTAACTCAACTTATCTAGCTATAGATGACTACTATTTATGTTAAAATAAAACTTATATATTTTCTTCTGGAATGTTTAAAAAAATAAAATCCTTACAGATACTATTCTAGAAACCCAAAAAAACAACACTAATATGATCTTAATACAGGAAACCCTCAGATTTCTCATTCATTATATATTAAGTCATAGCAATGCTAATAGTAACCCTTTCTATGGTGCCCTTAATTATCCAGACTAGATTTTCTTCATGTAAAACAGTAACTTCCTAGAAAACTATTTCTACATTACTATATATATCAACAAACATATTTTTTATATAAGATTCTCTTTCAGAACAGATCTCATTAGCTACTGTGATATTAATATACTGTTATTCCACAATATACAGAATACTCTCCTCATTATCAATGTTTATTCAGATAGCAATCAATGTACCTTACAAATATTATAAAATAACATTATTAGCCTTGACAATATTATACTCTTGATAGGAGACTTCAATATTAGAAACAGTGACTGGAACCTAAATTATTCTCATTATTCTACCTATATTAATGTTCTATTGACAATTGTTAGTAGCCTAGGATTGGATTTATCTACACTAACTAACCCTGGCTCTATTAGATATATAAATAACCCCAATAATATAAGAGTGACTGGAGCAGAGTGGACTCCAAGAGAATTCTCAGTAATGTTATACTCCTAAGTTATGTTACAACTTACCTCTAGGAGAATTCTTAGAGTTTAGGATAAGATTCCTGGGGATGTACTTTATACTATATATAGTCTATTTGTTCTTGATCTTATAGTTTTACCAGTTAGAGTTAGGAGTTGCTAAGTCAAGCTAGAGATAATTCAATAGTACATTAAAATCTGTTTGGCAGATGTATCTAGGAGCTGTAGGATGCTTGCAGTAGAACTCTGCAATGAGATCAGGAGCTAAAACATTAGAGACCACTTTCCAAGAACTGTGTTTTCTACTATATCTCTTTCATTTTACCAAGAACTGAAACCTCCTCTGATACCAGCAACTATCCAAGATCTCTACCTCCTATTTCTTTTCTTTGTTAACAATGATTAGTAGTGGTAGAGTTTCCAATTTTTGTACTGGTATTGGGTTGTCTAGAGCTATGGACAGCTTTACTATATTGAACACTGAATAGAGTTTCTTTATCATGTGTAGTAGTTCGAGGCAATAAGCTAAAGGTCCTACTTGGCATTTTACAACAAAGGGTTCAAGGTGGCAATAAAACAATTTTGGAGATAGACAGGTAGTCTTGATATTGGATATATCCAGGAACATTTGATCTCTAAAGTAAAAAACCAGAGCCATAAACCTTTTTTAATTGTAATATCTGGTTATATCTTCTTATATCTTTTGAATTATAGACTTGGTCTTTTTGACTGCTACTTTTATTTGTTCCATAAACTTGTTTACTGTTTCTAGTCTAAAGAGTCATTACTTGGATTCAAAGTCCATATAGGGATGTATCTAGTGTCAAGCAAGAATGGGATCTATTGGGTAGAGGTATATATATGGTTATTGTACTGGAATTTTACTATAGGCAATAGGTTGTACTAGTCATCTTGTCTTTCATTGACAAAAAGCCATAGATATTGGTTGAGCTCTTGATTGACATACTTATTGTAAAATGCTACAGGCCTCTATTTTCTATCTGCTATGGACTATTGAGACAGAATGGCACCCATAGCAAAGTCAGAGCTATTTGCCTCAATACAGAAAGGTTCTGAGTTTTAAGGTAAAACTAGTACTGAAGCAGTAGTTACTGCTATCTTGAGGGCTTCAAAGGCAGTTTGCTCCCAATCATTTTACTCTTATGTCTTATCAGAGTGTATAAGATCAAATAGGGGCCAAGCAATAGTCAAAAAGTCCTGTATAAACTACTGGTAGAAGTTAACAAACTCTAGGAAGGCTTGAACATTGGTCTAGTTTTCTAGGGTAGACCACTCTTAGACTCTAGCAACCTTGACAGGGTCCATTGAGACTTTGTTTTTGAATACAACCAGTTCTAGATATTCAATCTGTTCTTTCTAAAATTTACACTTCTCTGGACGAAGGTATAGTTTATGTTTTACTAAGATCTTAAGTATTCTCCAGACAGCTTTAGTATATTGTTCAATAGTTTGAGTGAAGATCAGAATATCATTTTAGGTATACCACTATAATGCCTTTTATAATGAGGTCTTGAAAAATGTCATTCATTATGGTCTAGAAGGTGACTGGACTGTTGGTTATTCCAAAGAACATTACTGAGAGCTTAAATAGGCTATAGTTAGTATAGAAGATAGCCTTCTACTCATCTCTGGGCTTGATTTATACATTGTTAAATCCCTTGTAGACATCCAACTTGGTGAAGTACTTGGCTCCATATAGTTGAGACACAAGTTTAGAGATAAGTGGTAGAGAGTATTTGTTTTTTACTATTATTAAATTAAGAGCCTGGTAATTCTATACCAGCTGGAGAGAGCTATTTTTCTCCTTGATAAAGAATACTAGAGCTGCCATTGGTGACTTAGAGAAGCAGATTTGTCCAGTATAAAGGTTTTCTTCTAGAAAAGCATCAAGCTCTTTCTTGTTAGCATACAATTGTGAGGACTTAGAGCTTAACCAAGGTGGTTATTTAGAAAGAACTTAATAAAGTTCTTCATTGAATTTTACTAGATACTTATACAAATATTGGATAGTCTATATATCTGTCTCCTACAATCACATGATCTTTACTAATAACTATACATTTCTTATATAATCCTTTCCATACTATTTATATCTTTTCTGTATTGTATTCTTGGATATTTCTCATTAAGTTGATAAACATATAAGAAATAGTTTTCTTCTTAGAAGTTGTTTCATAACATAGTTCTCTTTTTAAGTTTTTTCATTCTGAGAAATTTTTTCATCATCTCCAGTTTTCCTTCCATCTTCTTTTCCTTTGTCTTTTGTATTCCTTATTTGATTATTCCCATAGTATCTTTGCTATAAACCTCTCTAGGAGTTCTTAAGAAAATTCCTTTTTGTTGTCTTCTTTTTTCTGTTGCCTTACTTTTTCAACCTCTTCCCTATACTCTCTTTCAAACTCTTTAACCAGCTTCTTTATATTCTTCAGGTTTTTTTTTTACTTTTCCAAGTATCTCTCTCTGTCTTATATTCCTTCTATCATACTAAAAACCTTTCCTTCTCTCTAACTATTCTTTTGTTTAGTATTTTTTTCTATCTCAAATTCCTCTTCTTCCTCAATGATAACTGGTTTTGGTAGGGTTTTTTTTTGTTTCTCCACCTGGGGTCTGTACAACCATACTCAACTTACATTAACTATAGGATATATTTTAATAGAACTAGGTAGTTCTAATTCTATAGCATTGGTTGAGATGATTCCCTTGACTTTGTAATGTCTTATAAACTGCTTTGTCAATTTCTCTAATCTTCTTCTTACTATCTGCTACTTGAGATCTTTTGTATTTAATAGCACTAAGTCCCCTCAACTTTATACTCTTTCCCTTCTTTTTGTTTTCTATCTGCATACTTCTTCATCTTCTTTTGTGCTTTTCCCAATGTCACTTTTGTCTCTTTCTAAATTTTTTTTATTCTTTTCACAAACTTCCCTGCTGCCTCAAACTTCCCCTTTCTTTTTTCTTTAAATCCCATTCATGGATTCTGACCATAGTTTGCCTTAAAGGAGGACACTTTTGTAGCTGAATAAATTTTGTTATTATATGTAAATTTGGCAGTTTCTAACCAGTCTGGCCATTGCTCTTGTCTGTGATTGATGAAGACCCTTAGGTATTATTCCAGCTCCTGATTGATCTTCTTTGTTTGCCTATCTATTTGGGGATAATAGGCTGTTAACAGCTTTGTCTGGATCCCTAATAGCCTATTCAACTTCTTCATCATTCCTGCTGCAAACTATATTCCTCTATATAATATGATACTTTCTAGAAGTCCATGCAATTTCCAAACATGATCCCTGAATAACCTAGCAAGTTCCTCTACTGATGTTTTCTTTGTAGTTGCTATAAAATATACCATTTTGCTGAATCAATTGCAAACTACTAGAATTGCATTATAACCCTGGACTAAAGGTAGTTTGGTGACAAAGTCTGCTGAAATATAATTCCATGGTTTCTCTAGGATTGCATTGGGCATCAGTTTTTCTACTGGAGCTTCACTTCTATTCTTATAATATACACAAGTATTATATCCATCCACATATTTCTTCACTTTCTTTATAACTCCCGGCCACCAATAGTTTTTTGTTACTAGTTCTGTTGTTTTCTATCTTCCCCTATATCCTTCTACTAATGTATTGTGATATAGTTATATTACCTCCTCCCTTAATTCTCCTTCTGGTATATAGATTCATTCCTTTTTCATAACTACTCCCTTCTTTATTGTCTACCCTTTGTCTCTCAATGTTTTCATTTCTGCTTTCTTTAGTTCCTTTACTATCTTAATTACTCTCTTATTCCTTTCTTGTGCTTTTTAAATTCTCTTTCTTAGATTATTCTTTTCTACTAATATTTCTATTCTTTTTATCCAACTTAGTTTTATTAATATCTAATCTTTATTGTCATTCTCTACTCTTTCCTACCAATCTGGTCTCTAGCTTAATCCATTTGTCTTTTCTATACTTTTGCCCAGAACATGCTTCAGAGAGAAGTTAAATTGTAACAAATACAATATCTATCTGGTCTGCCTTTAATTCAGCTTCTAGTTAGTTATAAAGTATTGGAGGTTTTTATGGTCTGTCTAGATTTCAAACTTTACTTTTGCTCCTTCCAAGTAGTGCCTTTACGCTTTTAAACATCGAATTACTGTCAATATTTCTTTATTATGAATATCATAGTTATATTCTGTTGTATTTAATAATTTGGAGATAAATACAACTGGTGTCAGTGACTAACTCAAGAACCTTAAGTTAGAGATTAACTCAAGGTAGTACTTTAGAATTAGAAGAGAACTTAATGGAGTTCTTGTTTAATTACAGTTTACTATATATATAAGTATACTATTTGTCCTTGTTTAAACTACAAGCTATTCATTAGCTACTAGTTTGACTCCAGTCTATATCTGTTCTATTTATAGCTTCTTGTCATAGTCAAGGCAGCTTATAACAGTATTCCTTTTAAAGGTCCTTATCCTAAGGACTTTATAGCTTATCATATAGGTTCTGTAAATTGTCTATTTCATTTTCATCCTATTCTACCTTTTTCAAATTCTTGCTTGTTTTCTTCTTTCTCTTCTTTATCTTTTTCTTAAATTATTTCCAAAGTTCTTTGTTCTTTTGTTTTTTCTTTCTTCCATTGTTTGCAATTTCTTTTTATTCTTCTCCAGTATTCTCTATTAAACCTCTTGTCATTCTATCCATAAAACATTTTTGCTATGTATTTTCCTAGCAGTTCTCCTTTATAGCCTTTTCTGCTATTCCTTTTCTTTATTTGCCTGATATTTTTTTAATATTCTTCTTTGAATTTATTTGCTGAATCTTGTATATTCCCCAAGTTTTCTTTTGGCTCTCAAATATCTTCCTTTGTTGTATATCTTTTCCATTATACTAGGTATCTGTTTTTTTCTCTAAACTTTCTCTTGTTCAATATCTTCTCTACCTTATACTTTTTTTTCTTATCAATTATTACTGGTGATGACCATTCTTTTCTCTGGTTCTCTACTTGATCTTTGTACCTACATACTCTACTGATATTGGCTACTGGATGTATCTTTATTGTACTTGACAAATCTAGTTCTATTGCATTTGTTGAAATTATTTTCTTTACTTAATAAGATCTAACAAATCTCACTGTTAGTTTTTTTGATCTTCTTCCTTGCATTTGTTACTTCAAATCCTTTATGCTTAAAAGTACCCAGTCTCCTACTCAATATTTTTCTACTTCACTTCTTTTTCTATCTGCATACTTTTTTATCTCCTTTTGACTCTTTCTTAATACTGCTTCTGTTTCTTCATAAACTTCCTTCATTCTTATTGCAAATTCTTTTACCTTTTCAAACTTCTTCTTTCTTATTTTAAATTCCATATACAGGTCTTGTCCAATATTTGTCATGAACAGTGATACTTTTGTACTAGTCTGTACTTTATTATTATATACAAACTCTGTCATCACTAACTAGTTTGACCATTGCTCCTGCCTGTAGTTAATGAACATCCTTAGATATTGTTCTAATTCCTAATTTATTCTTTCTATCTGTCCATCTGTTTGTAGGTGATAGGCTGTTAACAACTTTGTATCAATTCCTAATATTGAATTTAACTTCTTTATCATCTCTGCTATGAACTGTGCTCTTCTATCTATAATGATACTTTCTGGCAAGCCATATAGCTTTCAGATATTATCCTAGAACAATCTTGCTATTTCTTCTGCCAAAGTTTTTTTTGTAGTTGGTACAAAGTATGCTATTTTTGTCACCCTATCATATACTACTAGAATGCTATCATAATTCTATGCTAGCAGTAATTTTGTAATAAAATCTACTATAATATGATTCCAAGGTTTTTTCAGTACTATATTAGGTATGAGCTTTCCTGTAGGTGCTTTTGTACAATTTTTATTTCTTTGGCATGTATTATATCCTTCTACATACTTTTTGACTTCTTTAGTGACCCCAGGCCACCAAAAGTTTCTTGTTATCAACTCAGTTGTCTTCTACTGTTCTTTATGTCCTTCTACCAGTATATTATAGTGTAGCTGGATCATTTCTGTTCTTAATTTCTTATTCTTTAGGACATACTTTTTTATCCTTCAACATTAATTTATTCTCTTCTTGCCATTTCTTATCTCTTAACATTTTAATATCTACTTGTTTTATTTCTTCTATAGCTTTTACTATCTCATCATCTTTCGCTTCTGATTTTCTAATCTTTTCCAATAGGTCTATCCCTTTGATTACTACTTTTATCACTTGTATCGTTCTAACCTCTAGCTATTCCTTTTTTACTAATACTCTATTTTTATTATCTCTCTCTATTCTCACCTGCTAGTCTAGACACCTGCTAAGACTATTAGCTCTTTTCATACTGCTTTCTGACATATATTTTAGTATAAAATCAAATCTAGACAGGTATAATATTTATCTTGCTTGTCTTTGATTCAACTTCTAACTGCTCATGAAATACTCAAGATTTTTATGATCACTCTAGATTTCAAATTTTGTTTGTATACCTTCTAGCAAATACCTCCATTCTTCTAGATATTGAATTATTGCTAGCATCTCTCTATTATGAATTTCATAATTTCTTTCTGCTTCATTTAATAATTTTGAAATATATAGTAGGTTTATATACTCCAAAATACATTGTCTAGTGCAAGTTTATCTTTGTAAATATCTTTTTTGTCTCCATGGTATCAATCAAGTCTGAAATTAAAGATAAAGGATAGTTATTCTTAACTGTCCCTTTATTTAGGTATCTATAATCTTGTACCATTTTTTTTTTTCTATCTTTTTTCCCTACAAAGAATACTGGTGAAGTCTAAGATGACTTTGATGGCCTAATGTACCCTTTCCTCAACTGTTCCTCTACAAATTCTCTTACTTTCTTTTTTTCTTTTCTTGACATTAGATATGTCTTCTCTTTTCTTGGCATAAAGTCTTCTCTCAGATTTATTGCATAGTCCTAAGGCTTTCTTACTGGTATTCTTTCTGACTCTGCCTTTTCAAACACTTTAAGCTACTTGTGAAATCTCTGTAGCACCATCTTCCTCACTTTTTCTCTGTCTAATTCAACTTTATTATTGAACTTCTTTTCTATTAACATTTTCCACTTATTTCTATCTGCCTTTTCTATCACTCTAACTCTTTTTCCTATCTTTTTCCTTTTCTCTATGTCTTCTTTCACTGCTAAACTTCTTCCATAGATTGGTAGACATCTTGTTATTCTGACCTCTCCAATCTTTTAATTTATCTCTGGGTTATATGCCTGTAACTATGGCATACCCAATATAATATCTATTCTCTCCAGATTGCACACATTCATTCTCATTCTTTCTATGTGATTTTTATAATACACATTTACTTCTACCTAGTATGTTACAGCTCCTCTGCTATTATTTGTACTATTTACATTTCTCACTGTCACTGGTCTCTCTAGCTTCTGCAGCTTAAATCTATACTTTGCTATCATCTTTTTATTCATAAAAATTCCTGTTGTACCATTATCCAAGAGTACCTTGACTGTTATGCCTTCATGCATATTTACCTTTTCTACTCCAATATTCAACCACACCTCTTTCAACATTTTGAATATTTTCCTGATATTCCTTTGGCCAATCTCCTCTATTGCTGCACTTTTCAGAACCTCTGTTTATATACTGTCCTACTGCATTTTTTCCTCTATGGGGTATGCCACCACTCCTCAGTTCCACCATGGTTTCTTTTTTCCTGTTCTACATTCTAGACATAGAATCTCTTTCTTTTCTTGTCCCAATACTTTTTCTTTTATTACATCTTTTCTTCTACACTTTATACACTACACTCTTGTCATCTCTCCCCTTTTTGCTTCTTCCTCTCTTCAGTTCTATGCTTTCTGGCATAGGTTGTACCATATGTTTTTCACTTGCCTCTTGAGGAGGAATTCTTGTTTTTGGTTTTTATGAGTTTGGACCTCCTTGTCTTTACATCCCCTACAGTTTACATACATTGCTACTACCTCTTCTGTCAACCATCCTCTCTTGAGCAGAAGTGTATTTTCTGGAGGCATGCTCCCTTTCTCACAATATTCCTATGTCTTTTCCTATGTAGGACATACTGGACTCCTCTCTTGCTATACCTTTTGTGATCTAGCCACATATGCTACCTCTTTTTTTCTTTTTCTCTCTTTCTCTGCTACAATGTTTGGATACTTCTATTTGTAGTGCTTTACCCCCTAATACCTAAAATACTTCACTTCTTTCTCTTTTCTTTTTTGTCTTTGCATCTTGACCTCTTTTTTTATTCTATATCTTATCATTTGGCTTACCAACATTTCAAACTTGTTTTTAGGGATTGGTTTTCTCTTTTCTTCTTCAACTCTACTCCTGCAGTTACAGGCTAGATGCCCAAACTTCCTATACTTGAAATATTCTCTTCTCTTTCTTTCTTCTAGCTTTGCCCTTAATTTGGTAAAAGTCTACTGCTAGTTGAGCATACTGCTCTAATCAAATAGTAAATAATCACCTCAAGAAGAGAATTTCTACTTTAACAGCACCTTTTTAAGGGGTTAATGCTATTTCTCTATATATATAGATGACAATGTACCTCTAGTACAAGGTTTCTACTGATCAGAAAAAGATACAGGTAATCTACTCAACAATACTACCTAATTGCTAGGTTAGGTCTTGAATACAATACCTGGATTTGGTACTGAGTCTCTACCGGCAGTCCCTAACTGACTACCAAGTTCCCTTTACAGCTAGGGTCCACTATCCAAAAAGACTAGTAATCAAGCTGATTACCAATTAAGGACAATAAGAGAATAAAGTCTAGACAGGGTTCAAAGTAAACAGTACCTGGAGTATAGAATTGAGTTCTTCTGTTAGCAATTGACTCAAGAACTTTAAGTTAGGGATTAACTCAAGATAATACTTTAGGGTTAGAAGAAAACTTGATAGAGTTCTTGCTTAATTGCAGTCTACTATATATACAAGTATACTATTTGTCCTTGTTTAAACTATAAGCTGTCTATCAGCTGCCAGTTTGACTCCAGTCTATATCTGTTCTATTTATAGCTTCTTGTTATAGTCAAAGCAACTCATGACAACTGGCCTTTATTTCTTGTCCTCATATTTGACTAACAGTACTTTTCTTGTTGCATAAGCTGAAGTATTGGCCTCCACTCTCATTTCCTTATCTAAGTCAGAAATAGCTAGAACTAGCTCAGTCATAAATATCTTCTTCAACCATTTGAATACTTTTATTTGTTCTTCTCTCCATCTTCACTTTTTCTTCTTTCTAACCAACTGATGTAATGGAGCTATAATCCTAGCAAAGTTATTAATAAACCACCTGTAGTAGTTGGTAAGTCTTAGGAACTTTTGTACCTTTTTTATATTCTTTGATACTGGTTAGCTTAATATTCCATTTACTTTTTCCTTTTGTATTTCAACTTCTCAGGGACCAATTACTATGCCCAAGAATTCTATCTCTCTTACTTTCCATTAACATTTTTCTGGTTTGACAAAGAGGTCATTCTTTTCCAGCCTGTTCAACACTTCCTCTACTAATTCATTGTGTCCCTCTTCTGTGTTCATAGCAACTATGATATTGTCAATGAAGGTTGTTGTATTCCCTTGATTAATCATATTGTAAAACAGATCATTCATTATGGTTTGGAAAGTAGCAGAAGAGTTTGTTAACTCAAAATATATAATAGTTGGTTCATAGACCCTAATATGTGTTGTAAATACTATTTTCCATTTGTTGTTCTCCTTAATTCTTACATTGTTGTACTTCTATCTAAGGTCCAGATTTGTGAATACCTTCTTCTTGTCTATTCCATCTAGAATATATGCAATTAAGGGCAATGGATACCTGTTTTTTACTGTCTATTGATTAATATGGTAGTAATCCTATACTATCCTTCTCTTTCTATCTTTCTTTGCTACAAAGTGTACTGGTAAAGTCTGTAGTGACTTTGATGATTGAATATACCTTTTTTGCAGTTGATCCTTTACAAATACTTGTACTTCCTTTTTTTTTTCCCTTAATAGAGAATATATCTTTCCCTTTCTCAGTACAAACTCTTTCTTTAATTCTATTACATGGTCTTATAGTTTTCTTGTTGGTATCTTTTCCAATTTCTCCTTACCAAACACTTTCTTCCACTTCTAGAACCTTCTAGACACTAGTTCCTCTACTATTTTTTCTTCTTCTATCTTTTTTACTTACTTACTCTTCTGTGTTTCCTGCTTTCTTTTTCCACATATAGGTAGGCACTATGTCATTCTTACTTTCCCTTTTTCCCAGTCAATCTCTGGGTTGTGGACAACTAACCAGGACATATCCAATATCACCTCTGTTTTTCCCAAATTATATATGTTTATCTATGCCCTCTTAATATGTCCTTTGAAGAACATATTGCATTCTACCTAATGAGTGATTGTTTCTTCCACATTGACAGTTCTATCCATATTTTATACTAATGGGGGATTCTTTAGTCTTTTTAGCTTAAATCTCTTCTCCTTCACAAACTTTGTATCTATGAATAGACCTATTGCCCTACTATTCAACAATGCTTTCACTACTATCCCTTCATAACTTTCTAGCTTTTCTAGTTCTACTTTCATCTATACTTCTTTTAGCAGTTATAGTGTGTGCCATACATCTCTTATTCCCTCAGTATTGCCTTGACAAGAAACTTTACTTCCTAGCTTCTCTAGATACAATACACTGTATATATTTGAGGAGGCCAGCCAGGAGCTTACTGTCCTTCATTGTCTTTTGTTAACTCTTATGGCATTTCTACCACTTTTTCTTCTCTTTTCTTCCTCTGCCAACAGTTTTTGGTCATATGGTTCCATTTTTTATATACATAGCATATCCTATTCCCTCTCTTCTCCTATCAACATCTATTATATTAGAGTCTCTTTCTAGTCCTTGTTCTCTTTGGTTGTTCTGTACTTTTCCTCTAAAGTTCTGACCACCTACCTGCCCTTCATACAATTTGTCTCTCTTTATTTCTATATGATTCTCCCCCAAAGCCTTCCCTGGGCTGTGTATTTTCCTGTAGACATGCTGTATTTCTCTCTAATATTCTCTACTCTGCTCTACTCTGCCTTTGGTTTCTATCTAACCTTACCAATCTTTTCTACTACTTCTCTATTATACAGAAAGAACTTTCTGCCTTTACTAACTTTCTTCTGATTCCCCTACTTAACCCTCTCTTGAACTCTTCTATAAAAGGTCACCTCTTGTATCCATTTTCTTTTGCTATCTTCTTGAATTCTTGGATATACTTATTATATGTCCTCTTTCTCTACTCTATTGTTCTTAACTGCTTCACCTTTTTTTCTTCCTCTACTGTTTTTCTAAACTTGTTTCTCATCTTACTGAATAATTCTTCTGCTATCTCTATTTCTGATTTCCCTTTTGATAATTTGTCCAATAGGTTATCCTTCCAGGTCTTTACTACCTCTCTCTGTGCATAAGACAGTACCTAGGTTATTTTTGTTGACTCTGACTCCTCTGTCATCTTTATTCTTAGATACAAATGGGCCATATTAACAAATGCACTTACTTTCTCTATCTTTCTACTGAATAGAGGAGGTTTTGTTATCTCCATTCTTGCTCCTTTACTTTGTTATAGTAAAGTAGCCACCTACTGCTGTAGGCCAGCAATCAAGGTAAAAAGTTGCTCCTCTTGAATGAGAAGAGAAGGTATAGGAGTAGCAGGTTGCTCTGTAGATTGTTATCAGGACATGTATAGTAGTGGTAGTAATAGTGGTAGTAATAGTAATGATAATGTTTTCTCATATGAGAAAAAGCAGTTTTCTTTGTCTGAACTTATAGCTAGCTACTGACTAAACAATATTATCCCTAAGAAGAAAATCTCTAAGCTAGACAGATCTTTAAGAGGTTACTATTGTTCTCCTGCATAAACTGATCACAATGGACTAGTAGTATAGAGCTAATAGTGAAATGCTATATACAAGCCCACTTGGTATGGAGATCAGATCTTAGACAGAGACATAAGTTTTGTCTAGACTTTCTATCCACTATCCCTAACTGACAGTGAAGTCTTTTTTATAGCTAGAGCTCACTTTTCAAAAAGCTTCCGAGTGTTGTACTTGTTAGTAAAGACAATAAAAGAGTAAGTGGAATAGAGAGTGTTGAGACTATGAGATGTAGGGTTGACAATAGATATTGAGTTCTTGTATTAGCATGCAGTTGTGAGAACTTAGAGCTCAACCAAGATGGTTGTTCAGAAAGAACTTGATAGAGTTCCTTATTGGATTCCACTAGATACTTATACAAATATTGAATAGTCTGTGTGCCTATCTCCCACAATCACATGACCCTTACTAATAACTCTACATTTCTTATATAATCCTTTCCACACTATTTATATCTTTCCTGTATTGTATTCTTGAATGTTTTCCATTAAGTTGATAAATATATGAGAAATAGTTTTCTTCTTAATAGTCATTTTATAATACTTCTGTTCTATTGAAGACAGGGAGTACACCTTGGTTGATTTAGGCTTGGAGCCCAGCAAGAGTTCTATAGTGTAGTTCCAGTGTCAATGTTCTAGAAGAATATTGAAGTTGTTCTTGGTGAATATAGACTTGAAGCCTTGGGCATATGGAAGTAATAGAACTATAACAGCTTATATTTCTGTGCTCCAGTAAGCTTCTTTGGCTAAGTGTTGGAAAGTAGTTGTAGAGACTCATATGGCTTTCTTTGAGAGCTAGAGAAACAGTCTAGTTATAAACAGTCAGTCTTTAAGCTTCTAGTTTCATCTGTTAGTTCTATATGGGATTTTAAGATTCTCTTTGTTACCATCCAAGAGTGGGGTGGGTCTGGTCTAGCAGTGTAGCAGGGCTTAGACCTCTTGTCTTCTCTTTATGGCCTGTTTCTTTCATAGCATATGGTATTTTTTATAGCAGGGTGGACATTATATTATAAGGACTTTGCTCTTCTTCTAGTTGACCTCTGGATTATAGTCTTTCAGCTAAGTATAACTGAGGATTAGATTTTGCTTCTTTAGACTAAAGACAGCCAATAGGGTTTACTCTGAGTAAGTCTAGTAGTAGAGAACTATGTCTACTATCTTTGATATCTGTCCTACCTCATTGGGAGAGCCATTGATATTGAAAACCAGTATAGGTTGGGAGATAGTCTAAGTGTTAATACCTCTAGAGTAGGTGAAGTCCCAGTCTATGAAGCTGCTAGTAGCTTCATAGTCCAAGAGTATCTTAACAGAATAGACTTTACTGGTGTTAGTTATGCTAATTTCTATAGGGAGGACTAAGAACATTCTGCGTATGTCAAGAGCATTGGTAAAAAGCTACTTAGACAGCTGTTTTTCCCATTTTGGTCTTTGGGGGAGTATACTAATAACAGGAGTGGAGGAAGGGGTAGATATATCTTTTGATTTATTATTACTTGTATTAACATCTTCTATATTAAGTATAGTGAATCTATTTATAGAGAGCTTTTGGGGTGCATTTTTTGCTGGTCACTCTACACAAAATTCTCTTTCAAGAGGAGCTCTGCTTCTTTTATAGTAATTGCATTCTTTAAGGTTATCAGGTCTTTGATTAACTTCTCTCTCTACTCTGCTATTAACTGTCTTATATTAAGACAGTATGGGTAGTTCTTGATATGGTGACTAGTTTTTCCACAGTAGTAGCAGTTATGTGGAGGGATGGATCTCAACTTTTGTACTGCATTAACGTTTATAGATATGCTTAGAGACAGAGGCAAAAGTAGAGGAGAAGAAAGAGGTCTTGAAGGTATGGATGTAGAGAGGACTAGAGAGCATACCATAGACAAGATAGAGAGCAGGGATTCTGGACAGGAGAGAGAACACCAAATATTGCAAGAACTGGAAGATCTTGTTGGCTAGCTGGACCTAGTACTATACCTCAGAGTCAGTGTTAGTGGATCTTCTGTAAGGCATAGTGGCAATCTGATTCTGAATGTTCATCCAGAGTCCTTATCAAAACTTCACCACCAGAGTCTACAGGTCTATGTAGCCAGTATTAGAGACTAGGGTTTAGAAGCTGTTTAGATAGTTGTCCACCATCTGATTTCCTTAGTGGTAGAATGTTCTCTCCAAGATATTTATAGTGTTAACCTCTATATTGACTAGAAAGAATTGAGTTCAGAAGTACTAGTTGAAGTTAGTTCAGGTTTGCAAAGGAAACACACCAGTGTCTGGTTCCTGTTGAAAGAGATTTTTGGACCATTTTGTGGTCCAACCTCCTTTGAAAAATATTAAGGCTTACAGAACCTTTTCTTTCTTGCAATCAAACTGCTCCAGGACCAAGTGTATATACAAAGTGCAGGAATTGAGAAATACTTAACTTGTATTCTGCTCTTTGTAAAAGTTAGAAGGGGATAAAAGTTTAGAGTGAGTCCAAGATCTCGGAGCTACTATAGAGGGGTTGGTGGTGTAAGCACTGGAAAGAGGGCTATTGCTGGAGCCAAAGAGTAAGGGCTGGAGACTAGCTATATAAGTTGCTGCAGTTGTGTGGTCAGAATAGAAAGAATGTTATCTATATTGGTTTTCAAGCAGTTTTGCCTCTCAGTGACTTTCTGCAAATAGTATTGTAGATAGGCTAGGGTGTCAGCAATGGTCTAGGGCATATCCACATATAACATTTGTGTGGAGTGGAGTGGTTTTCTAGAGGGTTGGCTGAGGGTAGTAGAGGGCAACCTAAGAGAGGCTGTTCATTATGCTCCTTCCAAGGCTCTATTATAGAGATCTTAAACCACTGTAAGAGCAACTGGAGCAGAGTGGACTCCAGGAGAATCCTTAGTAATATTATACTCCTAAGTTATGTTATAACTTACCTCCAGGAGAATTCTTAGAGTTTAGGATAAGGCTTTTGGAGGTGTACTCTACACTATATATACTACTATAGTCTGTTTATCCCTGATCCTACAGTCCTACCAGTTAGGTCAGGAGTTGCCAAGTTGAGCTAGAGACAATTAAATATTACTATGTAATATTTAATTAGGTACAGAGTTGCTCCAGGGGTTGGTCTAGTGTTCCAGGGATGGTATTGGTAGGGTCCCCTTACACTTACAGCATATATCAGGGGTTAGTTACTTTTTTTTGTAGCTGTGGACTGTTATTGTGCTCCACAATATAAATTGTTGATTTAAAAAACAAAAACCACTTATACTAACACTAGGATTGTGACATAGCTGAGACAAACTAGACCATGGCAAATGCACACTAGTCATCTATCCATTCAGTACTGTATATATAGTAATTACAGCACAATAACTACATTGTCCATTGTATTAATATAATAAAAAAACAAGAAACAATTATCTGAGTTGTTGCTTGAAATACAATAGTCCATTATTCAACACATTGGAAGGTGATTTGATACAGAGTAGTGCTCACTCATCAAATCTGATAATTTCTTTAGTAGTCAATACAATAAATAAATCTTCTGCCTCAATTACATGATTTGCTGCCTTCCAAAAGAACTGACTGGTTTCATTGTCATGCGGAGTTCGAAGTTTGCTGATGCCTAAGGTGCGACTGGTCAAACCCCGAAAGTGGCCAAAACCACGTTATGTAACTGACACGGACCAGAGCAAATCGGGATACTCCGATGGTACTGCATATTAATAAGCCACTATGGCTGTGTCGACGATCCCCTCGTCGAGACGAGTGTTGGTTTGTGCTAGTCTTCAATCCTTTCGAAATGGCGAAATCAAAAAAGTGAGCATACAGTATATAATACTATTTGGATGTTTATGTTGCACAGTCACACCAACCACAATCAAATCAAAAAGGCTCATCGCAATGGCATTAAAAAGCCAAAGTCGAACCGGACAAGGTCATTGAAGGGTGTACGTAAACTATCTTGAAAGCTCTGAGGATAGTACTGATTTCTCGTTCCAGGTTGATCCCAAGGTTCGATCTCATATGTCTGATATATCATTTGAGATGACTCTTATCGGTAGTTTCGCCGAAACGCTCGTTTCGCTCTCGTGGGGTCGGTAAGTAAGTCAAATTTACCTGAGTTTGCTGAAATCATTGTATTATTCTTCCAGCGTAAGGCTCTCCTTCAACAGAAAGCCGCGTCATAGGTCGTAGAGGCAAAGAAAGTAATCGAGACTTTATGCACACCACCCATTGATTTCAAATTATACAACATTAGACAAGCTTGATCGATTAACTCTCGGATCCTGTCCGCCGACTTTTGACGTTTTGATCGAGGACAGCGCGTAGTCGTAAAGCCTACATGCAATCAGAGTGTTATTTTGAAATCTAATCTTGCAGACTTACTGCAGCATCTTCTGGACGCAGTGCACCTTTGGCCATATTGTGTTTTCCGGTCCGTAATCTCTGACCCCTTGTTATAATCGTTGTCTTTCCTGGCATCTCGGTAGCTGTGAGTATCGCCTGACATTCTTCGTCGGTGGCGATACGTCCGTCGAGCAAAGAAAAGAATTTATGTCGCAGAATTGCCTTGATTTTTTCGAAAGCGTGACTGCTGTACCAGCCATCTCTTTCCTGTCAATGTATCAGATTCTGTACTTGATGCATCTGTGCTACGGCGTACATGACAAACATCTCGCAGATCTTCAGGGTTTTCGATCATGGTTTTGAGCATGGGATCATGGATATCACACAATTGGAATGCAGCTGTTTCTTGATTGATTGTTCGTCCATTGAAGATGTGTGATTTTCTGGCTAAAGATGAGTAAGATCGAACAGATGACTTGGATACATACCTTCTATCAGCATCCTGATCGCTGTGCTCTAATATACTCTGAGCTTGGTTACTGGTCAGGGACTGACCTTGACGACGCGTCACCACAGAGGGTTTGGAAATGGGGTGATTTGCATTGCGAAAATACAGACGTTGATAACTGTTTTTCGTCAGACATGAAATCCATCATGGAGGTGACTCACAATCTCGCCTCAGGGTCTATACGAGGATCGTATTGAAACCTCACCAAGGTGTCGCGCCAAGGTCCATCTTGAAAGACATAGCACACTAATGGTAACAAGGGCTTCGCGCTGGTGCGATAGAGTTGAACGGCAGGTCATAAAACCATCAAGACGACTTACTTGAGGATATCTCTCGCTTCTGGCAGAGAAAACTGGTTTAGGAGAGAAGATCGGGTCCAGATTGGACGTTCGCTGAAGCGCTGTCACGAAATTGAATGTCGTTTTTACCTGACGCGGATGTATATGCTAACCAGTATAAGCTTCGCCAACAAACTTTGATTAACAGCATTCCGTTCATCTTCTACAGTGGGTGGAGGGCTCTGCGGAATCTAGAGAACTTGTGAAATGAGGTTTCCAATGGTGATAAATTTCTCTCACTTCCGCATCTGCAAACATTATAGCCGCAGGGCCGTAGCCTTTCCACCTCATTCTATTGATCATTCGCTTCTTTTCCTGCCCCGTTTCCTCGTCCACGACGCTTGTCACGACGGACGCGGGATTTGCACGGAAACTGATAGCTTGATTGTTGAATGTGCACCGTGAGGTGAGACCGCCTACCTGTATGCCTGAGGAATGCCCTGACGACTGAAGAGGGGAGGAGGGAATAGCCTTAAATTGCTCTGGGGTGCAGGCAGATCCATGTTGGGAGGTGCCAATGATTGGCTCGTTGGCTCTTGCGGAATCATGTATTGACGGATAGCATCAACTAGTTGTCCTCATGTTGTTTTGAGAGTTCTGAAACAATTGATCACGTACACACCGTCCATTTCTTGCATTGACGTTCGTAGTTTGGAAATGGGATCAGTGCTTTCAGGTTCGAATTGAAAGTCAACCATGCCTATAAATAATTAGATACCATCCTGTATATTGAGGAAAACTCCAATACTCCTGAAGCGTACAGTCTTGGAAATCACGCCAACGATTTCAGCCTGATATTCACCGAGAATGCAATGCTGGGTTTTCCCCAATTGAGATTTCTTACGCCTCTTAATTACTTTTAGAATTAAATTATTGGTTGCAATTGCATCTCCAGGAATAGGATGTGCAAAGATACTGTTGGGGCGAAGGGAAAGCTCGAGAAGGACTTGCCCCCCGAGAGTATTCCGGCGAAATACACTGTCAATCTGAGATTGGCCGCCTAGGTTGAGAATAGCAGTAGAGATGGAGGCTGGCTGAACATATCCAGGGTACTCGATAGAGTAATAATGAGTCTGGGAAAGGGGTACCTCTGAAGCTCTGTCTGCCATGGAGGGAGGAAGGGAAAGAGTGCTCTACGAATCAGTCACGTGTGCCCATCTTTTTTACAAGTTTTATGACCTCCTGCTGCATCGTGTGCAGAGAAGATCAATGTGTTGTACAAGCAGAATCATAGTCAAAGTTACATGCCTCGCATTCCAAATCTACACCAGCTTGGTGCAATTCCTTCTTGATAGAAGTGGTAGCCGCCCAGAAGTCTGACCGCATCGTCAGATACATCAACTGTTTGACAGTTGAAGGGGTTTCCGAAGTCGGGTCAATACCTGTTGTGTGTATTAGACCATAGGACTCAGGCTGATTCGCAACAACCTTGTTCTTGCAGCACTTTTGCCAACTCTGCCATGGCAGCGACGACCCCAGGTTTATTGGTGAGTTGTTTAAGGGAAGGCGAGTCCTCGAAAAACTTTTCAAGTGCCTCATTGTTTTTCCAACTTGAGAAATGAGATGGTGTCAGGTGTAAGGGCCTTCTCGAGCATAGAAGGAGTGGCCGAGCAACATTTCTGAAGGCAACGAACATGAGAGAAAGGAAAATCTGACGTAATGTAAATCACCACAATAAAGCTGATAAATTCATTTTTTAAAGTTGCTGCTCTCGCGTTGCCTTGTTAGGATGTACTCTGACTATTTCTCTGTCGACGGAATCCTTGCAGAAAACCAGGTACTGTTCTCCAGCTTCCGTTGGACCCTACAGTCGATCCGCTCGTAGAAAATTCAATGTGCGTTTAACCACAAGATCCCCGACATGGGTCACCTGGCCGGTGGTTCGGAACGTGATGTATGTCTTTGCTTCGTTTGCTTGCTCGTTTCTTATTAGGAAAGCAAGATATCCGAATCACAAAAGATACAGCTTCCTATCTGGCTAGCATATCCCATGCTATATTCGTTCGTATCTACCTTGGCCCTGGGCAATAACTGACGCCCATCCAGTCAATGGGCAGATTTCAATATGCCCGGTCCCTTCGGTCAGAGAGTCCGTAATGCTCTACGGGCTGAAGCCTGCAGCATATCTTTGTCCAATCAGGTGGGTGCAGGCGGCACATGGTATGGCTTTGGAAAGATGATCGTGGACTTGTAACTCCTCCAGCTATCTACTCGCCTTCGCATCTACTCACTTGATGCGTAGGTTAGATGATGAACAAGCTGCAGATCTCTCCCAAGTGTTGTCTTCCGTGAGTATGAACCCCATTCACATAGAATTACCTGACTGCTGGCCCCAGGCTTTCCGCTCACGCCTCCCTGAAATCATCGATCAAGCACATCACTTTGCAGCACTGAGCTCCACATCAGGGGCTGGACATCAAACCAATGACGCCGCTCGACTCTTCCGTGAGGGATTGGACGTTACGGAAAGGGAAAGTAAGAATGTCTAGTATTGTGTGATATTCTCCGGATTTTGACACCTATCTCAGTTTTTGCGCTTGCACAGGACAGTGCGAAGACGATGAAGAAATGGTATGAGGAAGGCGATTTGCACAGTCATTGATCCTTCTTTTCATCTTCCTCCTGACTTTTCTTCAGTTCATGAATGAACCTAGAATACATACATGGTCATGGATTCTTGTACAAATAACAATATCTCAGCTGGTGCTTACCACTTGACACTTGCCCATAAGCCAAGCTCGATAAACATCAAGGCGAAAATATGTAGATTGCCTGATGTTACGAATGCCAACATGACGAAGACCAAAAGCAATGCCACGAATGCCCCATCCAAGATTCTCAGAAAGACTGGGTTCAGGGATGAGCCAGGCTGAAGTATGGTCCCGATGAAATCAAGCTGGTCCGTTGAGGACATATAGACAGACCAAGGAATGTATTTGTCGGTGTTGATAACCATGCCCTCTTTTTTTCCACCTCCTGGTCCATTACTTCCTCCTTTCTTTAGTTTATTGGTCACGGGTGCTTTTCATCCATCAGCTCTGCTGCATCTTGCTATTGGACATATAAACGAGTCACCTCAGAATGAAGTCCTTATCCTATCCCCTTCACGACTACGGCTTGAGCAGAAAATAACCTCAGATGAATGGCTGTTTTCCTCAGCAACTTCAAATGAAGCGAGGGTTGTTCTGTCTAAGATTACTATCATGTTAGAATCCATCTCACTGCTCGACGTCAAAGCTGAAGGCAACTTTCAGCTATCCTCCTTCCCCTGTACACTTCTCTCTTTTGATCACGACTCTCGATGGGATTCAATCCTCTCCCGAATTGTTGAGCTTGTGGGCCGAAGTTCCCATCATACCAACTGAGAATCTCTCTATGATCATCATAGATGGAATTTCTTCTTATTTTGAGGCGACAGATCAAGTATGCCTGTTTTACAGCGGCCATTCCACTCGGCTAAAAATCTGACAGGCTGAACTTTCAATGATTTCCCTGCTGAATCGTGTTATGCAATCCATCAGTCGCGTTTCTAGACATTATAATCGCGCGACGTATGTTCTAATTCTACCAACGCGACAAACTCTAACCTGAGATCAGTCCTATATCTCTTGCATGTTTCGAGTCCACATTGTTGGATCCCCAATTGCCCGTCCATATGCATACGAAAAGTATGATCCCGGGTCTTTTCCAATGG
>Ga0153949_1000129_pt1 | contig 24363 bp, 30 predicted proteins | sample TSNJ033MetaG_FD_104705 | JGI IMG/M metagenome (GOLD analysis project Ga0153949, IMG submission 104705) | Attine ant fungus gardens microbial communities from New Jersey, USA - TSNJ033 MetaG | ecosystem: Host-associated > Fungi > Mycelium > Unclassified | place: USA: New Jersey, Wharton State... | reverse complement strand
TCATCTTTAGCTCCATAACCTTAGTATCCATAATTTTAAAACCTCCTGTGATCGATAGTCTTTTGGTTCAAGAATATCAATTACAGGAGGATGAAAAAAGACGCCGATTATTTACCGCTTACAAAACAGTTTTTAAATCACTAAAAGAGAAATATGAATCAAAAGAGATTTCGGCAAGAGAAGTAGCCATAGAGTTATGCAAGACAGGACACTATACTTTCGTTCCAAGTGAAGACGAAGCCTTGAAGTGCATAGGAGTTACTTCTCCTAAAACCGATAAAATCACATTAGCGAACTTTGGAGAACATAACAGAGATAGAAAGATAGGAAATAGTCTATACAGAATATGTAGAAATGATTCCGGAAAATGGTATATACATGAAACATATAATGATGGTGCAGGATGGGCGAGAAACAATGCTTATTACAGTGACGATTTGCAGGCAGTCATAGACCGTATAAACAGTTTTACTACAGAAAAAGAAGTCGTTTCTTTAAGATTTTAAATTAAAGGTCTGCTTATCTGAAATTTTATATGAGAACGAAAGGAAGAAAAAGAATGAGAGCAAATGATTTGCTAAAAAATGCAATGAATAATATTATTTCCAGTATGGTTAAGAAAAAAGAACTGTCTGAAACTAAACATTCCAGGCTCATTCAACTTGCCGGTATTCAGGAGTCAGTATACGAAAGTCAGAATACCGATACTATTTCTATAAGGGTTTCTGATACAATACTTAGCTCAGAGGATGATGAGGCTGATTTCTATAAGCAGCCACCCCATGAACAGCCACCGGAAAAAAACAAGCAGAGCGGTTACCTATAGGCTGGATATGGACGGATTATTACGACGGCAGTGGTCATCTGGAATCTCCAGATGGGAAGGAATATTTTTCTTACGATTTATTTACCGGGGAGTATGATATGTACCATGACCGGAAGTGGCGGTTCTGGAAAAACTATCCGGATACTATGTCTCTAAGCGAGTTCAAAGAATTTGCAGAAGAGGAATTAAAACGCATCTTACATCTATAACCCTTTCAAGGACTTACTTCGGTAGGTCCTTTTCTTATTGCACCATTTTGATTTTTCAGCCATTATTCCCCTACATAATTTGTTTGTAACAAATAACATAGGAATCTTGAGAATCAGGAGAATAAAAAGATGAATGAGAATAAGAAGATAAAAGAGTTGATGCTCTCTCGATCAACCAAGGATGGAGCCTTATATTTGGGTGCTTATTTAGACAACGTCCGAATGGGAATCGCAAAGGAAGATAAAGAAGAGGTCTGCTACACGCTGGCACAGTCACCAGATTGCATATTGGACGAAACATTGTTTAACTCGGATCAGCGGATGCGTCTTTTCGAGTGGTTTGAAGAGAATCCGACACCGGCGATAGAGGCTGCTTTATATCAGTTTTATCAAGTACAGCTAAATGCGACCGATCCGGCGCAGGAAGCTGAATGCACAAAGTTCTCGGAAAGGATTGTATATGTTAAAGAAAAAATCCTAAAGACCACGGATATTGAAATGATCACGGATATCTTGAACATCATCCCGCAATTTGCATCAGAGTTTTCGGATATCATAAATGGGTTCATGGACAACTGCAATCCCTTTTCTGATTACAGGTTATTAAGGGCATTGCTGTATGGCAGCTATAAAAAGGAATGGAATTTAAAGAATAAGAAATTGAATGCGCTGAAAAAATTAAATACATCTTCGGTATCAGAAGGGTCAGCGGCATGTATCAGTTTGCAGCAGTATTTCACAAAGCGTGAGATTTGTTTTTTGAACTACCACCTCTATGATGAATCATCCAAGAACATCTCTGATAAAATCACTGTGACCTTTATTACGTCCTTAATAAGGACTGCCAATGCAGAGTCGATTCGGGAAGAGGAGCGTGTTATTATCCGGTGCGAGAAAAGACGGGAATTCACACGTCGGATTCAGGGATTCAAATATCTTTCAGAGTTATTTACATCACCGCAGGGGATTGTTCGTCTGCCTGAAAAAGAAGCAATCGTAAAAGCAGAAGATTGGAACGTATTCTATTCCGAGTTGCTTGGCAACAGAGAAAACAGAACTATCCTTTGGAATGGCTACTATCTTTACTTTGATATTCTAAGGAAAGAAAATCAGGCCAAATGGGATCTCCTAACAGATAGTGACAAGGTTGGTGGCATAAAGAATTTAATATGCAGCCTCAATGATGAAATAAATTCGTTTTACCACACTGGAAAATACGCGGAAGAAAATCAAGAACTTGTACGTAAGATCTTTGCTTTGCTTTGCAATACGTGGAATGACCAGATTAAGGCTCAGGGTATCTATCGGGTTATGAGAGATAAATTCCGTGATGGCAAATTGATATATGCTTTTGGCCAAAATGGACTTCTGGAAATCCCAACAACGGACGAATTCTATACCTGCCTGGGAAAGTTTCTGTATTGCGAGAAATGTCCCTGGAGGGTGAAATTGTATTTGGATTATTGGAAAGAAACCGGAACGTTGTTGGAAGGTGATTTTAATCATGTCTACAAAAACAAAGAATTGCTTAGTCAATTAACGACCAGGGATCAGATGGATTTATTCCGGCTAATCTATGATTCGGTCATTTACCATAACCTTGGGGAAATCCGCACATTCTTAGGCTCCTTTATGGATCAGGATTGGAAGTGGAAGCAGGTCATGCCGGAAAATGAAGCTGTTGTTTTTGCAAGATTCTTACTGGAGAGCAACCTGTTTTTCCGGTACGAGGCGTTTCTTCAAAGCCAGACCTTGACGGAAGCAGAATATGAAGCTTGGCAACAGGATCAGAAAATGAAAAAGGAAGAGGAGAAAGCCTTTGAAGAATTATTGGAATTTCAGTCGGATTTGACATCAATGGTTCGCGGCTTTGCTCGTAAATCGAAGGATTTTTCCTGGATGGGTTACAGACTTAGAGAACCGGAGGCGTTATCAATTGTCAAACCGGTTGCACTGAAGCTGGTCTCTCTTCATGAATATCCGAAATTAACAGAATATGTGGAAGTGATGCACAGCCTTTCCTCACAACTGCATGATGAAGCAATATTGTTTGATATGGCAAAACATATCCTAACGGTCAAAGGAGAATGAAAATGGAACAAGTTTACAATTTAATTGAAAAGGCAAAACTTGGTTTTGCATTGGAGAAGTCAATGTCGAAGGGCTATCGTTATTCAAATGGTTTTTCGCGAGATGCGACTGGTAAGGTGTTGGAGCAGGCAGAACGCCTTGGATATAAAAGGGTTCGGTGTGTTTTCAATATGATGCCGGAAAAGATGCAGGAGACTTTGTTGAAGTCAAGTATGGCTGCACCTGATATTTTTGAGCGCATTATTAAAGAGCCGCTAAAATACATGGAATTGTTAAAAACCGTTTCAAACGCAGAAGTGCTTTTAACTGTGTTGACTGGATTGCAACATTTTCATAGCAAAGAACAGGTGGATCGATTCTTACGGCTTGATATGAAGGAATTGGCGAGGTGCAAAATAACATTTGACGCGAAAGGCATGAATCAGGTGATGCGGTTTTTCCCTTTCATGACGAATTCCTTCTTCCTGCATTCGCTAAAGAATATATCATGGAAAAGGTGGTACGACTCCTGCTTATATGATTGCGCTGTATTTTCAAGCGATAGAGATATGGTGAAAATTCTTTGCGACAGTATATGCAAAGAACCCTGCGCCCAGAATCTGATGTCAGATCATCTGCTGTTACTCCTTGGTCTGTATAAAAAAGATAAAGACGTGGTGGCATTTTTGAATTTCATGAAAGCCAAAAAATCATTGACTCTAAATAGTTATTACTTGCAATCAGCAGAGCTGGAAAAGGTGGAAAGCTTCAAGACCTTGAAAGAGCAGTTATCAAAACTGAACACGCAGGACATTTGCCAGGCAATGGACTTATTCCATAAGGCAGGATATAAGGAATCCTTTATGAAGAAGTTGGTATGGCAGCTTGGTCAGATGGATGATTTGGAGCGGGAAACCTTGTTTTCGCTACCGGCCTCTGCAATTGCAGCCTGGGTTTATGGGAAAACGGAAATATTTGAATTTTCTGCGGATATTAATTCCCATTCCGATGACAGTAAAACGCTGTTTGATAGCATCGTGAATAATCAAAAGCATTTTTTGCAGTTATTAGAGACAGGTGAAATCACCGGATGTGAGTTAGAGGAAGCTGATAAACATACTTCCTTCCTCCGGCGATATGTGAATTTGAATTCATGGAACGCAAAGCAATTCAAGCAGGCGGTCGAAAGGGAATTATTTTCTGTAGACAAATGGATTATCAGTCAGTTGGAAAACCGTGTCTACGGATATCAGGAACTGGAGGTGCTCAAAATGATTCGAAACACACGAAGTCATAAAAGTGTAATTGAATCCTGCACATCAGTCTTTTTAAGTCTGCTGAAAAATATCCGTATGGAAGATGCCTGTATCCGCATGAAACAGTATCTGATGGCAACGGATTCCAATCCGAATGACGAGGCAATAGAATGCGTCGTAGAAGCCCTGACACAGTATGACTTGCCAAAATGGAGAGATACCTTGTTTTCCTTTAAGGCGTCGAATGAATTGGCAGCTAAAAGTCTTCCCTGTTTGCATCTGCAGGGAGTAATAAAAGAGGCGAAAAATGAGGTCGAAGTCAAATTCATTCTGAACAGCCCGGAGCTTTGTGAAAATAGATTGCAGGAAGGAATCAAACAGTTCCTTGCCGCGGATAAGCAGGTGGTAGGGTTGAGAGGATTTCTTGATTTACCAGATGATTTTTACGAAACTTTCAGAGCGTCAAGTGACAAGTTTTTCATTGACGGGAATGCGGAGATTGCAAACGCGTACTTGAATGATCTTGGCAGCGAACTGTCCAATAAATATCGTATTGTTTTAAAAGCAGCATTAAGTGATAAGTTGAACCAGCTCCGCTATACAGATCTGGATAAGGAATGTAATATGGTTATTCAGGAACATGTCTTGTCTGTGTGGGAAAACGATGCCGTTCTCACAAAAGATAATTTAACCACCTATGAGGATTCTACTTTTGCCGGCATCATGTCGATTGGTCATAAGCCAACTTATTCCTGCATGAATTACAAAGATGGTATATACAAAGAATGTCTGCTTTCTTATTTTGACGGAAATAAGAAAGCGATCTTTGTAAAGTGCGGCAATCATATTCTTGCACGTGCGATTATCAGACTGACCAAATCTACTTTTAAGAAAACAGAAAGAAGAGTTCTTGATTTTACCGATGTTACAGCGGAATCGTATAAGCAAGCGACATCACTTCAGGAAGAAAAAATTGTTTTGTTCTTAGAGCGTACATATTCCGGTATTCAGGGAGATGAAAGGGTAAGGATAGAAGAAGCGATTATAAGATTTGTGGAGCAAAAGGCAAAGGCGGCTGGTGTTGGTTTTGTATTTTCATCGGATTATGAACAAACCGTTAAACAGAAGAAACCGTTAATTGATTCGTTTTTGACAAAAAATATCGGAGTTTACATCACCAAATCAAAAGCGGGATGCCAATATTTAGATTCCTTTGGTGGTAAATTCACGAATTATGGAGGCAAAAATGGAGAGGATCAATACTGCGATTGCAAGTGTTTTATTCCCAAAGAGGTAGAATCACATCACGAAATCGTCAAAAGGCGGATTGCGTCATAAATTTCCTGGTAGAGAGGAGCGGCAGTTGCTGCTTCTTTCTTTTTGTTGTGTCACAGAAAGACTAAACCCCTGCTCTGCCGGGGGAGGGAATATCTTCAGATATAAGTATCTCCTGTGCCAGAATAAATGCAGGTCAAATTTTAGGAACATAATGTAGGAGAAAGGAAATTGAGATAATCGAAGCGGAGCGCATGTCAGATCATGTGCATATGCTGCTACGGATTACCCGCAAATATTCAGTGTCGGAGATATTGGTTATTTAAAGGGTAAAAGGTTGCTCATGATATTAGAAAAGCATGCGAATTTAAAGTACAAGTATTGCAACGGTACTTTTGGTGCTGCGGTTACTACATCGACTTATGCCGATATCGGTCTAAGTCGAAACGGTAGGGAAGAATACAGCGGCGTATATTCAAAATCAGGTAAAAGAGGATTTGGAGTACGACCAGATGCCGTTAGTAGAGTATATCGACCCGTTTACGGGTGAGCCGGTGAAGAAAAACAAGAAGTAGAACTCTTAAGAGTTAGTAGGGAGTCAAAGCAAACCAGCAAGCCCCTGGGGCTGCGCCGGAGGAAGGAAGCGCTGACCATGCCCTTTTAAAGGCAGCTGTGAATGTGGTGCAGTTGGCAGGCTTTCGGAGCGCCTTCCGGGCGCAAGCAGGAAAAATCCCCTTACAGGGTAGAGCAGGCCACCGACTAAGCCGGTGGTACTGACTTTATTATTGCAAAGAATAGAAAATAAAAACTAATATCAGGAAAAAATTATCATAATTAGAACAGGAAAGAAACTGAGGTAATAATACAAACTGTTCCAAGTGAAAACATTTGACTGGGACGATAGTGACTATATCCAGAAAATCATGATTTTTTATATCTTACATGGTGGAGCTGATAGCGCAATTCACATGCAATGATTGTCACGAAGGATTTGAAAGTGTCTTTCCGGGCGCAGAAGAGTAAATAAATATAGACTTTGAGTGTGCAAATTATTTTTTAGGAAGGAGTAGGCAATGGATAAAATAGTTGCAGCCCTACTGTCGCTAGGTTTAATAGGAAGTATGATATCATTGATAGCAATTTGTGTACCCATATTATTATCTGGGCAAGGATCGTTAATAGATTCTGTAAATCTGGTAATACTGCTCATTTCAACTATTGCTTCAGCTGCATCATTAGTTGTAGCTATGTACAAGGTTGTATTACCAAACTACTAGAACGGCAGCAAGGAGGTATGCGGCGAGGGAGGTGTGTGGTGAAGCGCGTATGCGGTTTATTTATATTATGTTGTTCAATATTATCCATATTAACGGTTGCAAGTACTTATGCCTATAGTACAAGTTGTGAACAGGCGGTGACTATTTTCAACCTGGACTTGGCTTTTACAGCACCGTATCGTATGAGTCTTATGGTTACAACACCGTCTAACGCGACAACATCAAATGCTACGTCGTCAGAGGCAGATTTCGCAGATATAGAACTCATAAATGACTTGTAGTCTATGCAATTGGAGGATGTGAAATGAGTGTTTGCTTGGAGATTATAAAGAAGGTGCTAAATGTCGCTGTCTACGGAGCCGGAATAATGGCTCTATTACTGATGATTCCTAAGCTGTTCAAGGTTGAGCCTTCAATAGTGTTGTCGGGTTCGATGGAGCCGACCATCATGGTCGGTGATGTAATCTACACAAAGCACAATACTGCCTCTGCCTATCAGGTCGGAGATATCGTGGTTTTTAGATACGAGAATGCCTCAAAACCATCTGCTCATAAGATAATAGCTATTAATGAAGATGGTATACATACAAAGGGTGACAACAACGAGAACGAGGACATGGTACCCCTGACGCCAGAGCAGATTGATGGCAGGGTAGTGTTTATTGTACCAAAGATAGGATATATAATTCAAAAGGCACAAACAAAGAATGGAGTTGCAGCAGTTTTAGTCCTGGTGTGTGTGAACTTCCTTCTTGGGTTCATAGATATGAGTCCGGAAGAGGAGTAATATAAATAATAAATTCAAAAAGGAGAACAAGAAATGAAGAAGTCAAGAAAGGGTTTAAATGCAGTTTTAGGACTGAGTGCTCTGGCGGTAATTCTTGTAGGCGGTGCATTTGCGTATCTGACCGATACAGAGGCCACTAAAAATGTATTTCAGGTAGGAAATGTAATTGTTGATTTGGTAGAGATGAACAAGCCGGCGGATGATAATGTATTTGTACCTAACGCAGAAGTGCCAAAAGCTCCCTGCATTGTGAATTCTGGCAATGTAGATGCTATTGTATTCATGGAGGTGACTGTACCAACTATTGGACCAAATAATGATTATTTGTTAGCTAATGAAGACGGCATTTCTGCTGGTGACCCGGTACCAGGAACTCCGTTATTTACAGCGATGTATGATGGCGGTTCTATAGAATCATCTTTTTCTAACTTAACCCATAATAACTGGATACTTATTGATGAATTAGAGGCTGCTGATGCGACAACATATATTTACGGATACACAAGTATTCTTGGAGAAGGAACAAAAACATTGCCCTTGTTTGATTGTGTTAAAGTGGCAAACATTGTAAGAAATGTTAATGATGAATCTGAATTGATGCTTGAATTTAAGATGCCGGTCAGAGCCTGGGCTATTCAGGCATCTTATGTTGGAGGATATAATGGGGAATTACTTGATGCAAAAAACTTAGCGATTATCTTCACTGTTTTGAGTAATCAGGAAGCCAGCAATGCTCAGAACGGATATCCAGATGCAAATGTTCACGGTCGATTAGATCTTAAAGGCATTGTGAAATAACCATAGTAATACATTAAGTGAATTTATGGCCGCATGTTGTAATGATATGCGGCCTTAAATTTTAGAATAAATAGAGTTAAGGAGAAATGGCATATGGAAAATTATAGGAACATTTTCATGTTCATCGTGAGTCTAATGGTTTTAAATCTGTTTACAGTTACTACATATGCTAACGACACAACGGATTACGAGGTAGATGTTATAAATACAGTAAGCGTTGGCGATATTCAGATAGGTATAGAACAGTATAGTAATGGAACTCAACTGGTAGTGCCAAATCAGACAATTAGCCAAACGATAAGGATACGTAATCTAGCAAGACCGGCATGGATACGTGTCAAGGTGGAATATCAAGGTTTAACAGGAGTTAGCGAGATTGAGGATAGCTCAGTCGGGATAACTTCAGAGAATTGGATAAAATGCGGAGAATATTACTACCACACAAAGTCTATGGATAGTGCCAGTTACATAGATTTATGTAATAGTATAACAATACCAGAGAAATGGGATTCATCCGGTTCGGGGAAGCGTTTTAATGTAATAATAACAGCGGATGCAGTTCAGAAACGAAATTTCAGTCCAAACTTTAACAGTTCAGATCCATGGTTTGGTACGGTGATTGAGACCAGCATATATAACAAGTATACTGACACCATGGCAGCAAGCAAACAGTCATTTCAAGTTGTATTTGAGGACGGCACGCAGGGACTTGTGAGGACCGGAGAAAATTTTCTCGGCAATTTCAATGACATGATGCCGGGTGATGTGGTTACAGACAAGGTAAGGGTGGCCAATAATTATAGCGAACCGATAGAGTTGCATTTCAGAGCAGAGTCGTTGATGAATAGCAGTTTGCTAGGCGCCATAGAGTTTTCCATTTGCATCGGTGATGTAGTAGTATATAGCGGTACCCTTGATTCGGCAGCAATAAAATCAGGAGTATCCTTAGGCAAATATTCAAAAGGCAGCTCAGCAGATTTGATTTATACATTAGTTGTACCATCTGATATGGGTAATAATTATGCGCAATCAGAAGCAAGTGTAAAGTGGATATTTTATACTGCCTTATCCAAGGTGACAGAACCAACCAAGGGTAGTGGCGGTGGTGGCGATAAAGAAGAATCAACTATTTCTCAAAGGGAAAAAGAAGTACCGACATCATCCGTTGAAACAACTGTGGTAAATACAGAACCAACTGGAGAGGATTTAATAAAGATGCCAGATGATTTGATTGCTCGAATCAGGGAAATAAATGATGAAAGATTGAAGCCTTACTTAGATAAAGAGTATTTGACTCTGAAAGAGTTTGCAGAGCTATTGTTCTTGTTAGAGGGATTAGGCTTTCCTACGTCTGAGTATACTTATCTTCTTCCAAAGACCGGAGACACTTCAGACAACACATCGGCATATCTATTTGTTATGATATTTTCCTTGGTAGCGTTATCTGCATTAGCAGTGATGAGACGTAGATTAAAGGAGAAGAGTTGAGGTTGATGTCAGTAAAAGTCCGAATAAGAAATCTCAATAAAAAAAGGATGTCACATGTGCGGCATTCTTTTTTTATCCCAAAATCCAATTTTCAAAGCAGAAATATCATAATTTTCATAAGGATGTAAATAATCGACGATTTCCAATATCCGCAGTAGTTCTAAATTTCACAAAATCAAACATGCTGGGTAAAATGAATGCAAAGGGATTTTGAAATTATAAGAGGAGATATTTGCATGATACCAAGAAAATGTTTACGAGAACATATCACCCAAGGGATATGCTCTGCTGAAATAATCGTGTTATTTGCTAAAACCAGATTTAGGATATCTTTATCGGCGCACGAGTTTTCCTGTCCCAAATGCGACAAGATCAGAAGAGTATATTTTATTACAAGATAATGAAAGGAATATGGATATGAAAATTTGTGAATGGAATGTAATGAAAAATGAACCTGAAACGGATCATTATTACTTTTATGGGCCTATGGACGAATTTGAACCGGAAGATTACGAGGGGTTATTGCCGATCCCATATGAAGCGTGGAGCGCTGCTGACTTCGCCGAAATCATAGGAGATATCCTTGAGGACAGAAATCATCACTGGATGACTTGTGTTCCGAATCTGTTATTGAAGATTCTAATTGAAAAGAAGCTTCCTGAAACAGAGGTAACAATGATAATGAAGGAGTTTGCAGAACGGATGGAGAAAGAGATATTCCACTGATTAGAGAAAAATGTGAAATGCAAATGCATCAATGAAATGTGAATCTAAAGATTATGCATATATGCCTGCGAAGATAATCATATTTTAAAGTTTAAATTTAAGGAGGATATAAAGGAAATGGGATTTAGGATTGAAATGCACGCTCACGAACATCTTGGGAGTCCGGATACTGAATTGACAGCAGTTGATTATTTACGAGAACTGACCAGGCTCAATTATAAGGGATTGCTTATAACTAATCATTATGATTCTACCATTGATAGATTTGACGGGGATATCATTCATCAGAACAAGGAATGGCTGAAAAGCTATTATTCCCTAAAGGAATTATTGGAACCCAATGGCATTAAGATTTATCTGGGATGTGAATATGAATTGTTGCCAAAGGCATTTGAGGATGAGTATCTACAACTTCCAGACCGGCGGTATAAGATAAGTGATGATACCAATTATTGTCACATATCACTTATTGGAGATATAGAACGATTGCTATTAAGTGGCAGGTTGCGGCCGGGGATGTCTTTGTGGCAGTTGCAGCAGTTGTCCAATAATGAGCGCTTTATAATGATTCAAAATCATCCAACACGAGACACTGAAGCTCACCTTATGTCATTTGAGGCTGTAGACGGTTATGAATGGTACAATGCTAAACAGACAGATGAATACGACTATAATGATGTGTTGCATTCGATCAGCGGAATACCTGAACGGGCACTAAGAGTATGCGGCAGTGATATTCATCGTTTAGACGACTTTGGCAAAACTGCTTGTGACTTTGATAGATTGCCGAAAGATATTGAGGATTTATATATCCAGCTTGTTGAGAGAGCATATACGCTCATTTATTAGGTAACTGAGGTTTTATTAAAGGAAAAAGTCAGACTGATCACTTTAAGAAAGGGAGGTGTCAAACATACAAAGCGTAGGAATTATTTTTATTATATGCTATTTTCTTATAGGCGTTTTTTTACTATTTTTAATATTTGGAGAGGCACGTGAGGATATATCTATTGAAGAACAGCGGCGTAGAATACGGTTTGCTTTATTCTATCCAATTTGTATTATTGTTTATCTTATCATTGTTACTGTTGCCACTGTCATCAGCAAAATAATTGATGGAGCAATTTTTGTCAGAAATAATTGCTTAATCAAAAAGAAGATGGAATAAAGATTGGTTATTGCAAATAATTAAATTTTCATGCAAGGAAAGAAGGGAATGAGTATGAGTGAAATAGTGCAAATTATTCAAGTATTAGGCATTTTGGGCTGGTTTATAGTAATAGCGGGTTCTATCTTTACGCTTATATTTATTATTATTTTTGTTTGGTTTGCAAGCAAATTATTTAAGGAGTCAGATGATTTTGATACGAGGAGATTCGAAAAGAGATTTGATGACTTTAATGAGGAATTCAATAAATACTTTAAACATTGATCGAAAAAAAAAGAATCATACTGTCATAGCGGATTCGGTTAGAAACTAAATGTTCTTGAAGGCGGTAAATAGAGTGATGCAAAATTACCTCTTGATTGGAATAAAAATATGCTTGGTCATGAATGCCGCTATTACCTGTCTGGACATGCGGGATCGGTCTTAGAATATTGCGTAGGTGATGCACTTTGCCTGAGGAGAAAGAGAGGAATACAAACGTGAAGATATTAAGTTGCGGAGCAGGGCAGCAAAGTACGGCATTGGCGCTGATGAGTTGTGATAATGTTGTTAATTCTGGAAAATTTCCATTGGTTCCGATTTATGACGCAATCCTGTTCTGTGATCTGGGTGGAGAAGCAGAGTGGGTGTACCAGCAAGTGGATTTTATCAAGAATGCCTGTAGACATGCTGGAATTCCGTTTTATTTATTAAGGGATAAAAACCTAAAAGATGATTATTTGCAAAATTACGGCAAAAGCCGGGTTTGCACGATTCCGTTTTGGAGCATTGATGAAAGCGGAAAGAAAGGTAAAATGACCCGACACTGCACGATTGATTATAAAATCATCCAGATGCAGAACTTTGTTCGGTGGAATTTGCTGGGATATCAAAAGGGGCAGAGGACGCGGCCGGAAGATATCGGGGCTCATGAGATGCATATTGGATTTACCACGGAGGAATCTCAAAGGATCTTTGACAGTAAGCACAAGTTATTTGTCAATAAATTTCCCATGTGCGAAATGGGATTGACCCGGGCCGATAATTATACCTATGTGCGGGAAAAGTGGGGACTAAAAACAAAAGGGAGTGCCTGCTTATTTTGTCCTTTTCATACAAATTACTTCTTTAATGAGCGTAGATGCAATTATCCGGCTGATTATCAGGAAATCATTGAATTTGACGATATGCTTGAAAATGGTGTGCCAAATAGCAGAATAGGGGTACCGGATAGCAAAGTATACATAAGTCGGAGTCGAAAACGTATCCGAGATTTGACAGAAGAAGAATGTAAAGATCAAGAGACGTTTTTATATCAGCAGGAAATGATCTGGAATGGGTTTTAAATATGATTTTTATGTGCAGTAGCAATCACTACGATCTTTTATCTTGGCCTCCGCTAATATTAAAATTAGCGAAGAAAATATTTAATGAGATCCTCTCAATTGGAGTGATGAGTTAGGAATCACATGACTAACATCAGAAAGACCATCATAGAAAACGGTCTTTTTCTAGAGATACTTTATTCCAAAACATAATTATTATGAAACAATATAGGTAAAGAGTAAAGGAGAAAGAGTGAAAAATATGACAGTAAAGGAAGTCACCTACACAACAATACGAAAAGCGGAGCAGAAAAAGAGGAAAAACAATTCTCTTTTTCTCGTCCAGATAAAATATTCAGATGATTGTGGATATGAAAAATTGATGTCAAGTAACGAGATTATTTCTGCAATCTATATGTCGGATTGCTCAGAGCAGGAATTTGCAATCTATGATGTATCTGAATTCGGAAGGGTGAAATCGCTAAAGATTTTCGGAAATTGGCATGATATGAATAATCCGACATATATCAAGATAACGGATGAAAATGGAACTATTGTTTTCGACGGGTACGGCGAAGAACATTAAAAGCTTTATGCCTATAAGGGATAAAAAAGTAAGGTAACATGAGGAATGAAAAATGACGAACTGTTTCAAACTTTGTTTGGAGAAGAACAGATGAATTATTATGATACCCATGAAATGATAAGGAGAAGAAATGAAAATAGATCAATCTATCAACGATGAACGTAAGGCGTTAAATGATATCGGATGTGAAATCAAAGAACTGAGAAAGTCTTTGGCGGACCGAGATTTATCATTCAAAATCAAAATGCAAAGCACTCTACAGATGCAAAATGAAGCACTGGCCGGTAAGTATGTAAAATTGAACAATGGGTCAGTCGGAGTTATTGAACCTTCAAATCAATTGGATAAAATCAAAATCAAGATTTTTCGGCTGACATCTAATCGGAAAATCGAATGTAAGTACATTAAATATCCGTATGGTGAACTGTGTGATCTCACTGAATTTGAACCGGAAAAATTCGAATTATATATTGGAAAAATGATGCTAGACACTTTCCTTGACTGGAAAGCAGGTGCTGATTTTGATGAAGGTTAACTAATAATATAAAATCCTTAAGAAACTATCTTTTCCCTACCGTTGCAAAAGACGAAGCATATTTATACACGCAAGGAATTTGTGACGATGCAAAATTGGTTAACAACTTGCACCAAATGAACAAACTTATATAGTTTGCATAGTATTTAAAAACCGTTAAAAGAATTTACTATTAATTTTTACGGTTTTTGCAAATGACGGCGATAAGTGGGAGGGGAAAACATCCGGATGCCGCTCATATAAGATTTTCGATCATCGTGCTTTTTTCGCCCAAAGAATAATTATCGCCTTCCATAATTATTTCGTAACAGAAAATAAGGTATGGAGAAAAGGAGAAACGATGAAAACCATGATGAGTTTTGAGGAATTTGTACAGGAAGTAAAAAAGAGCGTAGAAATTTTGTTGGGCGATACATACGATGTCATTGTTGAAGAATTTGTAAAAACGAATGACATAAAGAAAACGGCGCTTATTATCGGGAGAAGGGACAATGCTACGCGACCGGCCATCTACATGGAGGGATTTTATGAATCCTACATATCAAACGAGACAGATTTGCTGGGAGTAGCAAAGGAAGTGTTCACCACGTTCAAGGATCACAAGGAATTCGATGCATCAGAATATGCAATTTCTCATTTTGATGAGGCGAGGGATAAGATTATGTTCAAAATCATTCATACCGCTTCCAATGAGGAGCTGCTGAAGGACGTTCCCTATGTTCCATTCCTCAATCTGGCTATCGTGTTCTACTTGTCACTGGAACGTAAAGAGCAGGAGCAAATGACTGCCATGATCCATCAGGCTCACATAAACATGTGGAATGTGACGGCGCAGGACTTAATGGAAGTGGCACGGGTAAATACTCCGGCAGCGTATCCGGCAACAATCCGCAGCATGGATGATGTAATGAAGGAAATTATGAGGGAGCAACTTGGTGATAACTATAGCGAGGAACTCGCAAATATATTTTTGATGGACACGAATACTCCGCTTTATGTGTTATCCAACCCCACTGGAATTAACGGAGCCTGCTGTATGTTGTATCCGGATGTGGTAAAGGAATTTGCAGATCGCGAAAACAGTGATCTCATTATTTTACCATCCAGCATCCATGAGGTGCTCATTACCTTTGATAACGACGCTATGTCTTATGAAAACTATACTGAGATGGTAACGTCTATCAATGAGGCAGAAGTGGCTCCGTCGGAGCGATTGACAAATTCAATCTACCTGTTTTCACGCGAAACAGGAAAGATTACCTTGGTTGAAAGGTAAGGGTGGATCAATCACCATAACTATCGCATTTTTCCAAAGGGAGCCATTTTATATGGCTCTTTTTTTAACTACAAAAGTACAATGAAAATGTAAATAAAATGGTTTGAAATGGCGGAGCATGTTATTGCCTGGTGGCGATACTGGGGTACGAGTGGTATCTTTACGATAATTCATTATTTGGGATAAACCCATTCCATAATTAGGACAAATATAAAGAAATGTGGAGGAATTAGTAATGAAATCAAGAATCTCTATAAACGACAGCCTTATGGATGCAGTTATGAAATTAGGAGAAGGAAATCCTAGAGCATTGACTGTACTCATGAATATCATGAGCAGCAAAGCTGAGTTTGAACCAGCAGATCCATTAATGATAATACTGAGTCTGGATTCTTTGGGGATTTATGGCTCGGATATTTGGAGGTTTGGTCAATACGTATGCAAGGGACAGAATATGGAACTTATGAATCAGATACTGAGCAATCATCAGTACGGGTACCTTTCCAGTTCCGTTCTTTTATATCATATCAAAAATCAACTTGCGTTTGAAAAGCTGTATACGCAGGATGAGATGAAAGGCGACTCAAAAAATTGGCTTTGGGCGGAGAAGAGAATGCCGTTGCTGGAGCAGGATTTACACGAGAAACTAGCACAGGAATCGCCGGTTTTTCAGCTCGAATCATCAGAAATGCGGGATCTGTTAAAGGAGCCTCGTGAGTCTTTGGATGAATTATTGACGGATTCTTATAATTACGAGATAAATCATTGTCATTCGGGAATTCTTACACCCAAGGACACCTACGATAACATGCCGGTAGATACTCTGGTTATGATGCTTGCGGACAAGGGCTTTTTGTGTGGCTGCGAAATGGCTGGTAAGATCGATTCCGCTAATGTTGTTTGGAAAGTGTATTATCAGCCGGAAACGGGTTGTATTTTGTCTTTGATTGTGGGTGATCGGAAAAAACTCAATTACTGCGGTGGAACGATGGTGACTTTGCGAAAAAACGCAGCGGCAATTCCATTCCATATCAGTGGTAACAGTAGCAAGTTGGACGAGGATGATATCTTTCTCTATTCAAAAAATATAAGAAAAGATCTATTTGCGTGGTATGATGCCATGTGTGAAACATCGGAACCATGCTTGCGATGGAAAACAGATAAAACACATTTGGGATTTGATATGGATTTTATGACCAGTTTTCAATTTGACTGGTACCGGGACTATATGCAGAGAATAAAGGACAGCGGATCGACAACGTATTACTCCTTATTTCAGTTATTATGTACGCTTTCAAATCTGGAACATTTTAACACGAATTTGATGTGTTTGTTAGGCGATTATAAGGCAGGAGCCTGGAGTATATTAGCTTATGAAATTAATAGGCTTGTGAACTGGGAAGTATCAATTGAATCCTGCACCAACGCCATTAATTGGTTATTAGAAAAGCTAGGGAAGGATATCTCCTGGTTGGAAAAGAACGGAATCAAGCTCGAAAAAATTCTTCGTGCAAATCCAAGCTTTAACCTTACCGTACCGGTGGACAAGAAAGTATTTAATTTTCCAAAACAGGAATTCGGATATGATGACGAGGATATAAGACTGCTTGAATCTACAATCATCAGGCAAATGGCTTCGAAATTAAATTGCCCGATTAATGGAAGTAATTATGACGGAAGAGTATTGATTAAGCATTTGAGGTGGGGTACCAGTTCCGCTAAAGTGACGCGCGGAAAATTTTGTGTAAAGAAAATTAATACCGATCTTTCGGAAGAAGAAGTTCGTTCGATTTTTAAAGAAACGCTTCAGGAAAATGGCTTTATTTGCCTGTAAAAACTAAAATTACTCATTAAATCATAATATTTAACGAATTCATTACAAGAACCTGGTATAAAACTGGGTTCTTTCTTTGTTTTAGGAATGGCCATGAGCTTCAGGAATGGTAGTTTATGTGTGAATATAACTTTTTTAATTAATCGGTATAGATAAATGCACATAATTATCATGAAACAATAGAGGTAAAGAGTACGAGGAGAATGAAGATGAGTTATTCAATTATTTTTGAAACTAAAGTTGTTAAATTATCAGATGGAAGATTACTTCATTTGGATTTAAGTGGTTGCAATAACGATAATAGCGGAAGGAATAGAGGCGAATTTACCGGAAAAATCTATACAGTAGAAGATTTTGTCAAGAAAGCTGAAAAATTCAAAGAAAACAGTAAACCTATAAATAAAAGCGAAGATTTTGATTTAAAAATCGGGAGTAAATTCTCTACCATGTATGATTATGGGGAACATTTACTTAGAATGATGAAACGTGCTGTTACATGGGATGAATTAGCTGCTGAAAGATACTGTAGCGGAACTGTGTTTGACGGTGTCATTTTATATGAAAATGGAAAGGAAGCACTTTTAGCCCCAGATGAGTGGGAACGGATTTGTTATGATTTTCTTTATGGTAAAAGAAAAAGCAGTATCAGAAGATTAACTCATAGTATAGATAAAGAAGATGAGATAATCGAAGCATTGAAATATAAAAAAACAATGAATTTTTATATCAGTAGAAAAGTATAGAAACACTTAAATTGTGGCATTTTCATGCCTTTTGTATGAAAAGCTAATTATTTCTGTATGAAATTATTGTTATTGCAATTCGAGAAAGTAGCTGGCTTCGGCTGGAAAAATGAATTTTTATTTATGAGGATAAATGTATGAACGAAGAAAAATTTTGTATTATGCCTGAAATGCCATATTGTCCGTGCTGTAAATTTGGTGTAATAGACTACGGTGATGCAGAGACATATGAAGATACACAAGGGCCATTTTGTAAAACAGAATGGCATTGCACATGCACAAAACAAGATGTTGAAAGAATAATGCTGAAAGAAAAAAGCGAGAAACCAGAAAGTCTTTTAGTGAAAAACCGGAAAGAAATTACGGAAATAAAGATGTTATTAATTACAGAACTGTGCCCGCATTGTAATAAAGAGAATACTATTGAAAGAGTTGTGAAAAAAGAAGGATATCGGGCATTTTGTCCTAGTTGCGGGAAGTGGATGATGTTATGTAGTGAATGCATGACGGATGAATTCTGTGACTATAGTTCTGATGAAGATATCTGTTATCGACAAGTTGAGGAAATGTGGAAGGAACTGGAAGATGTGCCATTGGATGAAAATGAAGAAGGACGTGAATATTTTGAAGATGATTTTTGCTTGTGCGGATATGAGTTTCCTGCCGGAACTGAAAAGAACGATGTTTGGGGCTGGTTCAATCACCACCATCCGAAAGGGATTGCATACTTGTTGAATGAATTTGAGGAAGGACGTGAATGATTTTTCTCTTTAAAACAACAACCTAAACGGTTGTTGTTTTTTTAGATGCAAGGTGGGCGGCCATTCCTTGACATAAATAATTTCCTTTGATAATAGTTAATCAAGTAGAAATAAGGCGAATGCTGCACTTGGCACCGTCTCATTGAGAGTGGTTCCCAAGGTCCGTGCAGATGAATTCCCTATTCCAACGTTCTATCCAAGACAAATCTTTTTTCGTACGGAAAACAAGATTTTATTCTTCTCTAGTCATATTAATACACATAATTAATGTGAAAACATATAGGAAGAGAGGAAAGAGGATGATTAAGTAAAAACGTATTAAAAAATGATCGAAATTTAAATTTGTGAGGAGTGTGTAAGGTGAAGAATGTAAAAATCAAACCCGTTTTTGCTTGGTATGATTTATGGGTAGGATTATTCGTAGATGTACCAAAGCAGACAGCGTATGTATTTCCGATTCCTATGTTTGGCCTTAAAATTTCATGGGAACCAAAACGCACGAAACAAGTATCAAGGAGAAAAAGATGGGAAATAGACAGGAATTAAAAGAGCAATTAAAGGAGTATTTATTCACCTTTATGATTGAAACCAAATGCGAATGGGGTGACGAAAATGTCCCGGAGCAGGCAAGGGCAATATTTACATCATTATGTTTTTTGGGAAGCATAGATGCTGATACGGCCGAATGTGATAGGATTTTATATGACTTATATTCACAATCGGCAATAGAAGACTTAATTGAGTTTGATGCATTTGATTTATTTATGTGCAGCCTGATTTGCTAATACTAATACTTGGAGGAAAGAATGTAATGAAACGATGGTCGGTAAAAGTTTTTGCATCTGAAGAAATTGAAGTGGAAGCGGAAACTAAAGAAGATGCTGAAGAGTTAGCGGTGGAACAAAGTGATTTCCGCACAGTTGATTATTGGGAAACGGAAGAACTATATGAAGCTTAAAAAATATTGTAAAAACAATTCGAGGAGATTGAGATGGCAAAAATCATTAAAAAAGCTCATACCGAGAAGTCTGTGGAACTTAGAAGGGAATTTAGACGGAAAGGTGATCCGAATTCAGGTTTTTCATTTGCCGTAAGTGATAGAGTGCCGATATTGGCGATCCCGGAAGCAGAGGTTAATTATAATTGGTGTCTGCAGCATCCAGAAGAAGTTGATGATCTGGGTATTGTAGAAAAAGTGACTTTTGGTAAAGTCTCGACACTTGCCATGTGTGAATGTGGGGAGGAAATCTGGTTGACCGGACGTTATTATAACACTACCCAGTGTCCTAATTGCGGCAGATGGCATTGTAGTACTTCCGGTCAAGAATTAAATCCACCAGATGAATGGACGGAAATGAGGAGATAACTTATATGAAAGATAAAATATTTGATATAGGTAATTTAGGACAGCTAACAATAGATAAAATCATCTTCGAAGCTAACTATCCTATTTTATTTACCTGTGTCAATGAAAAGAGTGATTTGTTCCTATGTGTTTGTTGCCAGAACAATACAGATGCGCAAAAATGGCTTATCACCAGAACAACAGCAGAAATCATTATTGACATGTTGGAAGGCAAAATGGCTTTGCGTGATGCATTTCTACAGTGCAGCAATGCTCAATATGTGGTAATAGATGATTATAACACTACCGCTATATCAAATGGCGGCGAGGAATATTGGAGTGACGACAGCGTATATCTGCCTGATAAGGATGAATATATCGAAGCCGAAACTGATGAGTACCATGAAGAAATTATATATTATACTCGTAGAAAAGGTACATCTAAAAATGAGAGGGAGATTCTATGTTTATAATCTTAAAATTCAAAAGGAAGGAAGATGAAAATGTTTAAAAGAGAGTCAATGCCAAATTGTGTCCCGGAAATGTATCGAGAACAGTTTGAAAGAGAAGAAAGAACATATGAACTAAGCGCACGGAAATACGAAGAAAACAGGGAAAGATTAAGAGTAGCCATTAGTAAAGGCTTTCCGACTCTTGATTATGGTGGGTACTCTGAGTGCTATAAATGCGAGTTGAAAGAAGGATCTTCACTAACACAGAGAGGTGAGAATGATGATTTTGAAGTCATCATTTGTCTGAACCCGAAATGTGAATGTCATAAAAAGTATGGAACCGAAATGCCCCAGAAGCTCATTAATGTAGAAGAACCTGTTGCCTCAGAAACAGAAAAAGATATTCCTTATCAGGAACAGCTTAAAAAACTGGAGCTACTGGATGGCGTTGTTTCTGTTGCTATTGTTAAAGAATTTGCAATGGCAAACTATAATATTGGTGGTGACACTATTATTGAATGCATGGATGATAATGAAATCCGGAAACTCATTGATGAGAGGGGCAAGACGGGAGTTATTGATGTTATGTATCTTAATTACAGCCGGTGGTTAGATGTTCAATCAACTGTATGGTGAGATGATGAATGACTCAATTTTTTAATATTAAAGAGGGAGAAGGAGAATATGACGAAGGATGCAATGCTCAAGATTATTGAAAAACATAACGATGTAGTTAATCACCTTAAAAAAGCAAGTGATGTTACCATTCCTGCCAGTGTGTGGTTTAGAGTCATGGAAGTTCCTTGCAAAAGGGCATCACTGGGATTGACGATTACTCGTGCAGCCAGGAATATGGGAATTGATGCGGTTTGCTCCATGCAAGACGGAGAGATAACGGTTCATGGAGAAAATTCGGATGTAAGGCCTGAATGTGATAAACCAATAGCAACAATGGTGCGCATTATCGAAGACTTTAATAACGTGATTGACTGCGCTAAGGGCTTAAGGGATATCAACCAACATGGTGAGGTCATAGAGTGGCTGATGCCGAAAGAAAAACTTTTGAAGTTAGGATTGGCAATTGCCCAGGAAGCAATAGAATTGGGATTTAATGTCAAATGCAATATAGTTACTGCAAATATACAATGTGAGGAGAAGAGGAGAAAATGAATGCTAAAAGATAAGTTTATATCATATGTTAAGGGTGAATTTCCTGGTGTTTTAGACACCCGTTTTACATGGGACCTGATGGATAATATTATCGAATATGGAATCAAAAATAAGAATTATTCAAAAGGACAGCTTGCGACATTTCTGGACGAAATGATTCCGGAAGTATCTGTCGAAGAAATTGAGCGATTTATGGAAGTGGATGCTTTTGCAATTGAGGAGACAAAGTTTGACATTGTTGAATATGCAGGGAGGACAGCAACGGCTGATGAAACTCTGAAGCGCATATTGGCAAAAGACTATTATAATTTTGACCAATATGCAGAGGTAAGCACTATAATAGATTTGGAAGTTGCTAAGATTATTATCAAACGACTTCTGGATAGAGTGATAAAGCGCAGTGATTGATGCCGGATGAAAAAGATGAGGCGAGAGAATGAAATATGGTGTATGGGCAGTCTGTAGTGACAAGTTCATATTTGGTGCGCCGGCGGATTGGTGCCGTTGCCAAGATCGTTATTACACGATTAATTGAAATAATTTAAAACAATTTTTGAAAAAGAGGAGATACATTATGGGTAAATTAAATCCAGTCATCGTGAACGAGTTATTTGAAGAATGTGTTCAGCGAACTGGCGAAGTAGGCATAAACTGTGACGGTATTGTTAATTCGGTGATTTTTGACAAGGAAAAGTTGAACGCGCATAAAATAGAGATATACGAATTACTCAAAGAACTACCAACAGAGTTTATGCATAATGGTGGTGGTGGCTATAGTTTTCTGATGGCTTGCAATGATAAAAATGGTAATCAATGGACAGGACTGCATATTGTTATAGAAAGATTGTTCCTCTTAGGACTTGGCATAGGTAAAGTGAGATGTTTATTACCTAGAGAAACGTGGGCAGTTCTGCCGGGTGGTGTGCCATACTATGTGGTTGAATGAAAAACACTTTGTTTAATAATAATGATTTTTCTCTTTAAAACGACAATCTAAAATGGTTGTCGTTTTTCTTTTACCTGATTTTATCCACAGCCATACTTAACGTGAAATACAGAGAAATCAGAGTAAATAGTGAAGGAGAAAAAGATAATTGTATGAAGCGAAAGAAAGAAGTATGCCATACACTTAATTTTGCAAAAACCCTAATACAAGGAACCGGGGTGGAATTCTTAACAGACCTGGTGAGCCATGAGGATCACTTTTTGAATCATATGGATTTATTGACAAAAATAGGACTTTCGCGTAGTGAAGAAAATGCTTATAAGGTGGCGCGAACCTGTTTTACAGTTAGTCAATGGCTTAAGTATAAGCAGTGCTATACGATAGCACCAGTTTTAGCTGAAGACTTGTTCACAATGACGGATCTATCTTTTCCGGTGGATTCTTTAAAACTTCCTTTTCCTGCATTATATCTGGATCTTGAAAATTTAAACATGCCGCCGGTTCGAGGTATACAGACGCTGGGAATATTTTTTGTACTTGAAGAGGTTCCGTATCGTAATGACACGGTAGCAAGCTATTGTTCTGTGGTTATATTGGGTTCTGGTAATATTGGATATCAGTATAGCGGAATTACCTTTGATTTCTACGCCGAACATATGGAAACAACACTGGAAGATGAAATTGAAAAATTAACACCGGGATTTCCAGAGTCTCGTGCGCTAATTGAAAAGGCGTTTTTATTTGCAGCGTATTTATCAGCAGCAGAACCTGAAGTTACTGTAAATCCAGTGCACGAAAGAATCTACCAGCCATCTGAAAAACCAAAATATTCATCTATAAGAAAATGGGATGTGGGTGTTCGTTATATGAAGGAACGACAAAAGCGAAACAGTGATCAAACAACAGAATTGTCATCAAGTAGTGTAAACCGAAAATCACCGCTTCCACATATCCGCAGGGCACATTGGCATATTTATCGCACCGGTCCAGGAAGAAAAGAGGTGCACGTGAAATGGATAGCGCCTGTAACGGTAGGTATAAAAAGAGTAGACGAACTACCAACAGTAATAAGAAAAAAATCGCGTAAGGAGAAATTAAACGAATGAATAAACGACAAAAAAAGAAGAGAATTCTATATTATTGGGAATTAGCTGGCTGTCCAGATGTAAAAAGGTGGATAGGTGGATTGCCAATTTTTTATGATGAGAGTTGTCCTTATTGCGGTTTTGATGTTTCTTGCTGCGATGATGAAGATGTACAAGAATTGGGTGGAAAAAGAAAATATCTCAACTCCCACTATTCCTTTGATGGTCATTACAGCGGGCACCGCTGGACAGAAGAAATCAAATGTCCTATCTGTAAAACAAAATACGAAGTTGACAACTCTGATATATAGGAAGGAATCTATATGTCAATGACTCATGACTAAAGTCACGGGCTTGTAAAAGCTCGACATTGATTAGCCTAAGTCTTAACTGACTACGTTGTTTGGGTGATGACACCATAGGGTACTTCTCAAGCCCCATGCAAC
>Ga0153949_1000120_pt1 | contig 24957 bp, 27 predicted proteins | sample TSNJ033MetaG_FD_104705 | JGI IMG/M metagenome (GOLD analysis project Ga0153949, IMG submission 104705) | Attine ant fungus gardens microbial communities from New Jersey, USA - TSNJ033 MetaG | ecosystem: Host-associated > Fungi > Mycelium > Unclassified | place: USA: New Jersey, Wharton State... | reverse complement strand
TTTGGAGTGATAATCTCTGGCTCGCTGGACATAGTCCTTGTGCTTTTCGAGAATACCTAGTTTACTGCGGTGTGCAAGTTGCGAACGCTCTTTGTGATTTCTACGATGAAGTGAGTTCCTGAGAGAAGACGCCATGATTGAAAGATATCAAGTCGAGTACCCTTAATTTCAATGTGACGATGTGACAATCGTGACTTTATGAACAGGAGGGAAAATCGTGCCAATCTCATCCCAAAAAAGGCGGACAAATCTGTTGCAACTCATTTTGTCTCCGGAAATATAACATCAGGGGCAAAAATACGTTGCAATTTTGTTCGCATGAGTTTCCAGCATTTCCGTCTTGGGGACCTTGCTCTTCAACAGCCAATTCAACATAACCTCCATTCTGTCCATCACCAGCAGCAACCACCCCAACAGCAACCCACGCCGCAACATCAACACATCTCACCCCAGCCCATACCAGGCCAGTCCCAGTTCGCGGTACAAATCGAAAACCCAATTACGACTTTTTCTGTCAGTCTCAAAAAAGACACCCAACAGCCGCCCTCACGACAACTTTCGCCGAAACTCCAGCAGTCCAAGCAGCCATATGGATCTGGAGATGCAGACGATGGTTACACGCTCGTATTTGCTAGTCTCCAAGAATTTAATGATTGGAGGCAGGCGGAAGAGGACCGGACGATGTGCGAATTCGTGAAAGTGTGTCTCAGCCTCCTTGCTGTGCACTGAGATCTGAACATCAGAGCAGGGGGATACGCACGGCAGCAAGGCAGTACCTCCACGTTTCAAAGATCACACCAAGCTTGTATGTGCGAGACACTCACGTAGTGGACGCAAGAAGTACATCAAGAAACATCCAGAGCGCATTAGGAAAGTTCCAAGTCGCAAGGCAGGTTGATTTTGTGCTAAAGCTGGTAGCAACTTCACATGTATCTAGTTGGAAGTAGGCTGTCCAGCTTCAATCAGCTACAAGACCTATTTCGATACGGAGCAAGTTCGCGCATGTTGTGGGTTCTTCTCAGCTTCTTCAATCTGCAGCATATTTCTGATCACCGCTCAGACCTCTCGCAACACTCTCATGAAATTGGCTTGGCCAATCTCCCTTTTACACGTCGTGGTAGGAGGGAGAAAGATGCTGCAACCATGAAATTTGATAAAGACAAACCCAACATGACATCCACTCAGGCACAGACACCCGACAACGACTGTGCCTCAAGGGCGACTTCGCTGCCGCCTTGTTCAGCTACGAACAATGATCATTCGGCTACATCATCTGCAGATGTGTCTCCCCAGCCTACAATGCCGATTTCTCCAGCTGCTTCCAATTCATTTTCTACCGCTGTGCCCATGCTGGCACCACTACCGCCTCAGAACGCATATCCTGTACCTCCTCAGCAAACGTATACTTATCTTTCACCTGCACCCCCTTCACAAGTAACCTATACTCCTGCTCCTCCTGCCTCCCAGTCTCAACCTATCTTGGCTCCAACACCGACAAACCTGATGAATGACCGATGGGAGAGGATGTCCACGCTCTTCCAATCTATCCGTGAACACGCCCGAAATTTTGATTACCCTAGCCCCAGTGTGGCCGCTCTGGAAACCATTCTGCTACGACTGTATATCGAAAGTCCAGTTGGCATGAGTGTTCAGTCAGCTGGTATGAGTAGTTCGATTATGCCGATGACTTTGGCTCATGCAAGGGGCATGCCGAATGCTCCAATAACCATGCAGGCTAGCTCTACCTCTGGTAGAACGGTCACAGACGTTTCTGGTAGCTCGACAAGGACAGAAGATGGTTCATGAATTGATATCAGGTTACGATATTAACGAGGAAAAATGAGTGACGAGATCATGAACACTCGCTTTCTACGATATGTACTCTATTATCTTGTCTTTCCGTTTTGTTTTTCCACTCATGGGTTATAGACTTGATTTACATCCGTGTTTCTGCGATCTTTGTATTTTGTGTACATCCTTGTTTTCGGTCATCACGATCTATTATGTAATGGACGAATGTTTATATCGTTATCTCTCGTTCTACCACGATGTCATTACCAGGATTCAATTTCAAGCATGCATTCGGCCGAGAGAAGCCACAGGTAGGACCTGTAGAACAATGTCATGATGATGATTGACGACGCTGTCAGTCCTCTGTGGCGAACTGGATAGAGATAATGACTGGGCCACAAGTAGCAGAAGAATCGTATGAATGGTAGGTCCGCTGTTGTGGGAATATACATTGATGTAAAGCCTTCAAAATGTCGATTAGCATGCCCGAACTAGTTGATGCAATAAATCTGCAGCCTTCTGGGTGAGAATGATTGCATCGTCCTTGATTACTGATGTATGAAGATAAGACTAATATGTTATGTGATCGTGGCGGTTTATCAGGCCGACCGAAGCTGCTAGGGCACTGAGGAAAAAAATAAAGCATGGAGGACCACATCAGCAGTATCGAGCTATAGTGGTCAGTTACCTGACCATCAAAGCTATTAAGTTGGTTATGTATCTTTCTGTAGGTCATGCGCCTTCTGGTTGACAACGTACCTCAGAAGATTAAAAGTGCGCACTGATCTTGATCTCTGTAATTATTATTCACTTCTTCCACAGATGCATTCACTGATACTCAATTTACTGGTGCTCTCAAAGGTCTTTTCGTTGATATTTACGCTGATAAACGGACGAAGAAGAAGCTGACGGCAGTTCTCCTTGCCTGGCAAGAGCAATTCAAAGATGATGCGTCTATGTCTGCATTTGCAGGGCTGCATGCACGATTCAAAAGGGAATTCCAGCATGAACTTCATTTTTATCTTGGACAAGGCGGGCCTGACGATGGAAAGGCGAAGCCAGAAAATGACAAGAAGGAAGAACAGGAGGCAGAGAAGAAGAAGAGGAAGGGAAGAGAGGTGAGAACGGAACAGGGAGAGGGTAGCGCGCGACGAAGGTCTTTCAACTTTGAAAGAGTGTGTAAACCATATCTCTACTGGGCGAAAAGCTGAAATCTCTTCTAGGACAAGGCAAAGGTAACGAGTAGTATCGTCAAAGCGTCCCAAGCATCCAGTAATCTGATGAATGCGATCAAGGTGTGTTTGGGCATACCTCTCCAAATTTTGCCATAGGTTTAAAAAGTGTTACTCAGCGCGCAAATCTTGACACGGACACACTTGAAGGCAACGTAGAGGTGCAGTCATGGTTGGCGCAGGCTCAAGATGCAAAGAAAGTCATTGTGCAGTATACCCAGGTCTGTTTCTGAATTCATCTGTTGCGATTGTTGGCTCATACACTTTGTAGCTTGTTGAGAACGAAGAACTGATAGGTACTCTAATTGAGACAAACGAACGCCTTCAGGAGGCGTTGAATACCTACACTCAACTCACCGCAATTGATGGTGGGACCACTCTTGCAGGCGATATCGCGCAGCTTAGCTTAACAACCAACGAGCTTGATCGAATACAAACTGCCGAACATCTTGGTTCCTCTAATAATATGTCTGGCCGCTCCGATATTCATGAAAAAAGTGGTTACTCCAACAACCCATATTACCAGGATATTGTACACCCAGACCTTGCAGACCTGGACTTCAGCCCGCCCGCACAGTATCTGCCCCCTCCCTTGCGACCTACCTCAGCCTCAGGTGTCAAGACCCCAGAGAAGGGAATCGATGAAGAGAGAAAGGGGTCATTATCAGATTACAGTGATTACGAAAGTTCGGGTGAAGAGACTCATACCGCGGCGCCGAAGAAGAATTATGTGACGACATCAGATAATATGGACAACAAACATTCCAGCCCAACGAATCAGCCTATCATCCAGAAAGGGACACCCACGAAAGCTAGGAATCCCTTTGCTGACCCCTTTTCCTAGATGTACGGATCTATATGTGTGTAAATTTGAGTATAACTGGAACGACTCGCTAGTGAATCGCTGGCAGATGTTGAACATCGTCTATACATCGTCTATACCTCGCCTTCCCATCTAATTACATCTCTCTTATTTCCAATCCAGAATGGTTTTAAGGCTTTAGGCAAGCAAATGTATTTAACTCTGTCATTCTCGTCAAAGACAGCGCCATTCTCGAGCAAAGCTATAATGAGCCTTGGGATGGCAGCAGCTGTGCCATTGAGAGTATGAGCATAAGGCAACGAGCCAACAGGTCCAGACGTTTGAGGGCCTTTACGAGAGAGAGGTCGATAACGGATATGTAAACGACGGGCTTGGTAATCAGTGCAGTTGGACAGAGAAGAGACCTCGCCCCATGTTTCGCGACCTGGCATCCAAACTTCCATATCGTACTTGCAATATGCAGATGCTCCGAGGTCTTCGGCTGGCATATTCATAATTCTAGTATGGTGGTAGTCTCGTTTAAGAGAGATGCGATGCAAATGATAGATAGCCTACCTATATGACAATCCAAGTCCTTCTAGTATCTTTCTTTGAAGGTTTTTCATTGACTCCATCATGTCCTGGCTCTGATCCTGAGTTGTAACCGCGAACAGCTCTACTTTTGTGAATTGATGAACGCGATATAGCCCACGACTCTCCGCAGAAGCGCCAGCTTCAGAACGAAACGCATGTCCAATGCCAACCACTTTTTGCGGGAGTTGGTTTGAGGGGTGGATCTTGTCTACAAACATTCCAGCAAGCGGGATTTCTGCTGTTCCAGCTAGGACTAATTCCGGATGTGGAGAGTGTGGTTCCTGGTTGGTGATGTGATACATTTGGGAAGTAGCACCTCTAGATTCTCTGGGCACAAAGCCACACCTAGTAGCAATATCTGCACGGACAACGTCTGGAGTGATTACTGGTGTGAATCCATCATCTACTGCCAGACTCAGTGCATATTGTGTCAGTGCGGTTTCGAGTAGTGTGGCTTCGTTGAGGAGGTAGTACCATGAATTCCCCGTAACAAGTGAACCAGACTCAAAGTCGAGTAAATCAAACGCTCTGCAGATGGATAGGTGATCACGGGAGGCTGTGCCCTGGATGGGAGGGGGACCATGTGTTGAGAGTGCTATGGGCATTCTGTGTGGAGTAGAAGGGTGGGTATCATTGGGTAACATAATAAAGTAAGATAAGAGCTGTTCCTCGAGTCTGTCCAAGTTCTGCTTGGCTTCCCCTAGCTCCAAGCTGAGCTGCTTTGCTTCCTCGCGCAATTTAGCCTTCTCCAAATCGTTGGTTGCATGATGTATTTTAAAACCTAAGGAGCGTTGTTCATGGCGCGTAGAGTTGACATTTCGAGTGGTATCTGTATACTTATTATATATGTCCAAAAGAACTTCCGGCGTAACAGGGGGAAATGGTGCATTACGACGAAGGGCGTTCTCAAGCATGCGGGGAATTTCGGGAACTAGTTTCCGATAGTCAAATCTGGGCTTCGAAAGTTCGCTAGGAGTGGCTGTGATCAATTCAGACACGTTAGATTGGCTAAAAAGCCGTCCCCATTTGTTGACTGCGAGACTACGAGTGAGGATGAACGCTGGAGTTCTTTTGACTTGGAGTAGGTGCATCAGCTTCTTATATAGGACAGTGATGGAGGTGTGCTCACCAGGCTTCGAGGATATACGACTACAGCATGATATACAATTCGTTTGCCAGATTCTGCTTTGCATATTCTCGGGGCTTCTGTCCCTGGGAAAAGCGCGCGATCATTTGTGATTGTCACATCGACGATGTGTGACATTGTACCTATACGACTCAACAAACGGCATCGCTGCAGACCCTTACGATCAACATACCTGTCTGACCTTACTATCCAAACAATGGATTGAACTTCTTGCATCGTTATCTCGACTGGGAGTAGACGATGTGACTGTACAAATTTATTGTAGAGGTATCGGCGAAATGTAGGTCTCTAAGTCAATTGTGTTGGGCCGTCATGGATTAAACAAAAGGAAATTACGTTACCTCCTCACTGTAGGTGACACCAATGGGTCTGTCGCTCAGCTAAACGCCGGGCCCCATAACCTAGTTTGATACCAGGTGTGCAGCAAGAACGATGGAAAATTTTTTAAGCACGACAATGTTTTGTCTTGAGTGCGGTCAAGATTCTCAAAATTATCCAATCCGGATGTACAACCCTGCATTATGCCGAATTGCGGAATTAAGAACGACTCCCTGAATTTTGTCCAGTTGAAAAACTTCAGGTAATATAGTGTGGCGACAACAGCTCCACCGAAGGCGTCAAAGTAATCTGTAATTGACTTACTCCTGACTTTGTTTCAACGAGACCCATTTGTCATTTGAGCGGCCATCATATCGTGTTCGATAGAAGGACCCCTATATTTGATATTCGATTGTTGTTGTGGCCTTTATTTTGTTACACCGGGGAATTCGAGCATCGTGCGAATCTGCGCGATGTACATGGTAATGTTGATTGTTATTAAGTATCCTTGCGAGATCAAATTACCATCGCTCGATAATTTCAACGCAAAACGTGGACATTGGAAGGTGTTGGAACATTTACTCAGTTGAGAACGGGACTGCACAAAATGGTGGCTTTGACGAAGTTGCTGATTCAGAGAATTGCAAGTACAAACTGTTCAAGGAGTAGATTACGGATGGAAAGGCACCTGTGTATGCGGATGCCGGAGCCGGAGCCGGAGAGCAGCAATGTTGAGTATTAGGTTCTCATCGGAGAAAAAGGAAGACTCTGATATTGGAGGGACAACAGTTTCTGATTGACGTGAGCTGAGCTATTTCCCAAACAAGAAACGGGGTATGGTGATATCGGCGGTGATAGACGAAGGGCGTCCGTACTGTGGTGAGAAACTCAGCCCATTTACACTCGGAGATAGCAGGCCGATGTTCAACTACAAAGATCGTCAGCAGATCGAGGATAGTTGGAATATTTAGCTGGATGACTGCAAAAGTGTCAAATTGAATAATGGTGAGTGGCGTGTGAAGTACGACGAGAATCTCAAACCCACTTTTCTCTTTCAACCTTGCACAACCTACTATTCCCTCCGTGTCATGCATGATCACCCATATACAACCCCGGAAGAGGATCCTTTCAACGTCCACCACGTCGTCCACGTCTGTCCTCGCCCATGCAAGTCCAGCCTCTTTGGCAAATGGATCCAAGAGCAACAACGCTTTACCGACATTGTAGGTCTCGATGGACCCCATTCCTCGCATCTCTCACATCCGTACTTTGAGTTCAATGGCCCTGAGACTGAGGGTCAGCCGGCTCTAGGATCAAACCTCGCTGTTGATCTCAACAACACCGCTGTATGCACTGTCACATAGGTTCATCCTGGTCACTTACATCTGATTTAGAAAAATGCACCTTTGGCCATCCGCTCTAGCAGATGCCGCCCGAACATATCTACAGGACATTCCAACACCCAGTCTAAATTTGGCGAAAATAATGTTCCTTCTTTATCTCGCTTTTTAAGCAAAAGCAGCCGTCGCACTTTTCTTGGTTGCGCTACGACAACGCAGAAACCCTCTAGACATGCATCTCACATCTCACCCTCCCGGAAGGATTCACAAGTCAAGACAAGGGCCAGCGCAGCATCGTCTGGATGGCGTCCATCTGTCCTCGGGCACTCGGGTTCAACTGAACTAGCTACTTCCCAGACGTCCCTCCAACCGCCGTCGTCCGATTCAACTCATACACCATTTCGATTCAGTTCATCCTCATCTGTCGACGCTTCCCACACAGATACTTTACTCACTGTCCCGAGCATTGAGATCACGCCGTCTGTTGTGCCTCTCCTGCCTCGACTACATCAGGATTTGAACTTTTGTACCCCCCCTGTTGTGTCCTCCTCTCCATTTGTCAATCGAGATATACATCCAGGAAACATTACAACCCACATCCAAGAGGTGTCTACCATACCAACTCTCGATGAAAGCGAGCAGGAAACTGGTCATCATACAATGATAAACCCCTTAGTCTACGATAGTGGTGTCAAATCACAAGCCCTCGGCATTCCACTTATCAATGTATTCAATGGTATCATCAGTGCTTGGAGGTCACACACCACCGCCTCCAATGCAGGCGTTGGTGCTGAACATGACCTCGACAACGTTGAGGAACTGACTACTTCTGGATCAGATTGTTCACATGTTCCACAAACATACACTCTGTCTTCTAATCAACATCCTCATCCACAACAGGTACATCAGAATCAATTACTGCGACATGGCATGAAAAAGAAAGCAGATGTAGTGTATAGTTCGGCTGGTTCCCATAGTAGCAGTGGTAGCACACTGTCCAAGGTTGTTTCATTTCACCTTGCACATTTGTCAACCATGTCGATGAGGAACAAAAAAAAGAAGAAAAGATTGATAGTGAGCGGTATTGCAATTGATGATGCCAAGAAATTTAAAGGTGTGAAGAGATGGTGTGAAGTAGGGCATTTTGCCTCTTTTGTCTCGTCTTTGTCTGATCGCCTTTTTAGAGTTTCGGCGAAGTGCGACAGATCCTGCGTATGCCTAATGGGGATCTTGTTATATCATTTCAAAGCGCAGAGGTAGCTGACACAGTGTGTCGCATCCGTGCAAGCGTTTTCATCATGGACGTTGGGAGTGTACAAATGTCTTGGACGACCGAAAAAAAGTGATGAATTTGATCTTTATCACACTTTTGATGTGCGATCACAATCACGACAATAACGAAAAACTAGTGTTTCCCCTTTTTCTCTCTCTCCTGATTCGTGTCTCCTCTGTGTTTTGGGCATATCCATCATCTTTCTTTCTCCATGGAGTCCCAAAACTTACCTCTTTCAGGCACGCCTCAGACCGACATTCAGGCCACCATTTCAACTTAGGTCATTTTCCATCTTCCTTTCCAACCCCTGATGATGCTTCAATTCTTGCTTGTATTCCTGTGACGAATCCATTTACGACTCTATCATGACCTTTACGCTCCTCATCCCACTTTCAATCCTTTCGATGTAAGGCAATTTCTTGGACGACAATTTTGTTTCCAAAATATTATAAACAGTACGTAATTCCTGTTCCGTCTGATTGTTAGGCCATTTGGAAACTAACATTCATCTCTCTCGATTAGTTTGTATTTTCTATTCACTTTGTCTCTTCCATCCCTTTCAGCCGCTTTGGCTGTATCTCTTCTGGAGACCGTGCGATAATCAACAGCCGTTACTGCGCTTGTCTGAGTGTTTCCAATTTGCTGTGTGTCGATTCATCATACAATCCTCATGCGATCACCCACCGTCTGGCGTTATTGTTAAAATATATCAGAAAACAATATCTGATCCCTGGGGTTCAATCAGACCTTGACAGTCGCATCAGCATCAGATCAGGTTTGCGAGGGACAAATGATCAAAATTATGAAAGGTCATCAGAGAAGATCGCTACTAAAGAAAAGATACGATAAAAAAAGGTTCTTGTTTAGGTTTTCATACAAATTAACAGTAACAACGATAGTAAAAAATCTTAAAAACTGAGAAGTGTGATCAAGAAGATAGAACAAAATTGAATAGGTAGAGTAAAAAAAATAAGAGGGTTGTTGACATTATCTCAGCGCCTGGCGTACCGATTCCAGTCAGAGGTATTCCCAAATTGAGGATTTCGGTAGTGCGAGTTGACTCCTTCCGTATTTCCAGTGAGATTTTGGTTGTGTATATGACCGCGTCCATTGCGAGCATGGTTATTCGAACGTGAGTTCCGATTACCGTTCTGCGTCGGATGGAGATTTCTTTTATTACCACCCTGTTTCTTAGCTAACGGGGAATTTGTTTCCGAATGATCGTGAGGTTCGCCAGTTCGAGTAGCAGCGTGAACGTTGTACGTCGGCGTGGCAGGGCCGGTAACGATCCCAGTGGGAATGGGTGGAAGTAAGGGAGGTAGAGGGTTCCAGAAAGGATGGGAAACAGGTACAGGATGTACGATATGTGGATTGCTGCTGGTCTGAGATGGCACGCTTAAGGTGGGCACCGGTCCATTGACTGCTTGCATTGGAGGCCAGACTGAAGATGAATTGAAGGATTGCATCAAGGTTGAAGAATTACTACCACCATTACTTCCATTACCTTGTCCAGACATGTACTGGTCGAGCGCATCTGGCGAATAGACTGCAATGAGTGTGCCTTGATCGTTCTGAATGAAACCAGATGGAGCCAAAGGTGCTTGAGGAGATTGTGTGAACTGAGGTCCCGGAGCCGGTTGAGGGCCTTGTTGATCCATGGCCGGTCGTGGTGGACCGAAATAAGGTGCATAAGGCTGGAGATATTCTAGTGGAAGACTCGAAATACTACACAGGAAACTCACAGTATACATCACGTTTGGCCAGGGTATGGTTCCTGTTGTTGGCCCATTCGTGTCTGGAGGAGTAGTCGGGTGTGGAGGTATCGGAAGTCCAGGCGGGTAAGCTGTATAGGGACCATAGTAGGACATCTGATAGTGACCTGCCTGTGCAAGGGGAATCCATGGCATAGGATAATAACCTGGAGGAACAGGATAAGGTAGAACCGGGGCTACCAAGGAAGGTCCACCTGAACCACCTGAAGCGCCTGTGGACTCAGATCCTGCCCCTGGAACATCATACCACTCGCGGTATTTTTCTCCTTCCCGAACCTCAGGTCCATCTTTCTGTTGTCCGTTGACAGGAGAAGATTCGTCCTTAGAGTTCTCAAATTTTTCAGCTGGAGCATTCAGAAAAACTGGGGTACTATTGGCACTGTTCTCCAAAAAGTTCTGCTTTGGAGACGAGCTCTCTCGTTTCGGTAGATGCCGACTCGAGAGCATAACCTTGCGTGATTGGGGATAATGCGTGAGCCGACTGCGACCTCTACTGGGTTTCCAGGGACTGCGGGGAGGATTCAAATCACGGAGCTGAACTTTCAGCGCACGACCGGCGTACACGCAGTTATGCTGACGAAGGGGTCAGCCATGGACTAGTCAGGGAAGGGTTGACTTGCCTCCTGCATGATCGCCTGGGCCGGAGACTCTGTGTTGTCATATTTGATAAATGCAAAAGCGGCATGGCTGTTGGCTATAGAGTTTCCGGTAAAGGAACCATGGGATCATTTCAAGGTGGACACTCACAAGGACAGACAAATTTGACATTCAAAAGCCCTCTGAATCTTCCGAAGAGTTCCTCTACTTTCTCCTGTGTCCACGCACTGGGTCCCAGTGTCTCCAGACCACCAACAAATAAAGCTGTCGGGTCAAATTCACGACTACTCAGAGAGGTGGAATCACTGGACTCTAAAACATTTTCGCTGGACCTAAAGCCCGAGAATGGTGTACCAAAGAATTGATTAACAGGTGTGACAGGCGCTTGAGATGAAATTGTCCGAGGTGTTGGGGGCGACATTGCTAGACCCGGCGTAGGTACCTCATCACCCTGAAACAAGGGAGGGGAGTGGCGAACTCTTTGAGGGGTAGATACTTCACAGACCGATTGAGAAGCTGTCATAGAGGGTACCCTAGCCGTAGAGATGAGGATCGTTATGTCAGCGGTTGCTCGAGAAAAGTGATGCTTACTTGACCATGTCTCTTAAAAAGGATGTTTCACCCCAACCACTCCAATCAAGTTTGGAATCATACTCGGAATCGACGAACGACGAGAGGTCCGAGTCCGCCCAGTCGATTCTTGTGGGCTTGCTCACCACATCTGACGAGTCATTGGCTGACCCAGGCGCTAGACTGGGTGGCGTCACAGGTTCTACCCAAGATTCAATTTCATCATCAAAAACGGCGGTAGATTTCAACATTGTACGTCCTTTGTCGTCAGAAGCGACATTTTGCCGGAGAGAGTGCAGCGGCGGAGATGGCTCACTGCTGAAAGACGTTAATCCGGTTCGAGGATTGGAAGTGTGCAAACTATATGGTTGAAAGCGGTCCATCTTGACCTGAGTTCGGGAAGCAGTGTTGTCCATAGACTGGTAATCCTGTATGTGAGAATGAGCGCGTTGAACAGGGTGCTGAATTTGAGGTTGATGCGCCCATGAAACCGATAAATAGGAAACTCGTCGTAATACCTAGAGAATATTAAGCCCGAAGGAACTAGTGGCCGTAGAACAATACTAACCATCAAGGCAGCTACACAATCATCCCTATGGTTCCATTTGACCTCCCAACAACTATCATCCATTTCCTCACTTCGCACAGCATTGTGAGGAAGGGGATAACAATCTGGCCCAAGGATACCGTTCTTTGGGACTGGATATCATATGAACAAACTAGCCCCTTATCCCCTGAAATAAGTTTGGCAACATGCCTTTGACGAGCTCATGGCTTCCGCCCAGACATGAGACGTTCTCTAAGGGGCCAAAGTATCCTGCGATCTTAAAGAGGGACTAGAAAGATCATTAAGATTGCAATCTATATGGAAAAAGAAAGTGAGTAGACCTCTGCATCAAATTTTAACGGCTGGAGATAGACTGCTTCCTCATTCAATGTCGCTTCTCCCTTTGTAAGGCTTCGAGAAAATCTCTCGGCCTCGATAGCTTCCCCATTATACACAATTCTATGATATCTTGGAGGAACTTGAGCAAGTATATGTATGCGGAAAAACAAATTGACTACTTGGTGTTTCTCGGTTTCCAAATGCGAATGGCATTGGGAAGATCAAGAGGGACTTCAGGCATGTTTCGTACCGAAATCCTATTGGGTCCCTCGGGAGTCATAATCTGAAATGGTTTTCTAAGGTGCAAGTGGGTGTCATTCACGATAATTAGACGGCTCAAGAACGCTGACCTGTATGAGATTAAGAGTGTTCTGAAAGCCCTTGCAGGCTCATAACGCAACATTCTGCCGAGGAACGGTCTTGGTGAGCTGTTTTGCAAGCTTTTCAGAAATATTGAGGCAGAAGCGGCATCCTAAAAAGACTTAGCCAGAAACTGCACACATGGTTGCAGATAAGACGTACTTCGCACTGGATAAAAGCGCATACACCTCCTTTTGAATCGCGAATGACCTTGATGTTTTTGATCTCTGCATGCTCGGAAAGGTGGCTAGCCAAGAGGCGCGTAAGCTCTGCTTGGTCGACGTTTGAAGGAAGACTTCAGAATTATTAACAGTGAGTGCGCGTAAAATTGGATGACAAGAAACGGACCAACCTCCCAACGAATATACTTGCGTCATGTGGCTGTTTGTCTTCCTTGTGTATATCTTGGCTTTCCGGAGACGGACTGGAGTCTTGAAATACCAGCTGTGTTTCGTCCCGCTTGGCTCCTGGAGATGCTGGAGGTGATGAGGGTAATGTATCATACCGGGTGCCCCATGCACGGGCCTGGTTGGTTTTAGGAGGCATGCCGTCTAGTTCAACGATAGATATGTACTATGGAAAAAATGTTATAGAGACGGAGTGAGATAATGGTGGAAGTGAGAGCCAGAACAAATAACGGTCGATATGTTGATGATACTGTAACACCAAACTCCGGGGTCAACCGCAAAGGAGCATTTCGACTAATAGATTTTAAAACCCAGGCAATCATTCCAAAAGAAGGAATCGTTCAATGACTACGTTTTGAGCAGCGAACGACAGATTTTGCAATTAATCGCCGATTTTGCACGATTTTTTATCGATGGCAACAGATGGACTCGAGATCCATAATAATCCTCGGCACTGGACGACAAGCACGTTCGAAGCCGCCCGACGCATATTTATGTGTGTACAGGTAAAGAAGTATAAAACGATACTCGTTTTGGGATGTCTAGTTTCCTGTCATGCCAGAAGAAGCGAGCAGTCATATATATGTGATCTCCCCCTCCCATTGATAAAAATGCGTCTCAAGACAGTCCACACAGTATGAAAGCATAAAAGACGGTACTGGAGGACCAACAGTCACATACTAACATCACTGACAACGCAGAAAAATGTCACTCTGGCGTAGAACAGGCGAGCAGTCCGTGGTAATCAGTCGGGCCTACAGCACGAGATCTTGAGAAGGTAACCTCGGAAGCTACAGACCGAACTTGCAAAATTCTGTGGTCCTACATTCCGGCGCATCGCTCGTTAAGGACCGTTCCTGAGAGATAATCGTCAACGATCTTCTGGAATAGTCCAGATGGTCAATTGATCTTCTTCTGATCGTTTCTACGTCATCTATGCGTCCTCTGTATGGGCATGCCGGATCCGAGAAGAGAGTACTAAGCAGAAATGGTATGTCAACTCAGTGGCCGCGGACAGCAAATACGGCCTGTGGTGCCTTCTGATCAAGATCTGTTTCAAAACGGTTTACGTAGAGGATGTCAACCTGCGATCGCCACAGATTGACAGTGCCTTTGAGAACGATGCTGCAATGATGGCAGAATCTTGGCAAGTCAATTTTCGCACATATTATCCTTGCGTGCTTGAGCTTTGAAAGTCGGTCTTCAGATGTTTCAACCATTCCATTCAACTAGTCAAGAAAATTGGCATATCAGAATTGTCTTGCGACTAAAAAATATGCCAAGGAATCAAAGTATCCGGCTCAATCGGTTCAAATTCCAGGAGGTTGGCGTATCAAACAAATTGAAGGACGGCAGGTTCTTTAAAGGTTCTTCAAAGGATGATAGAAGTGGGTCGATGTCCGGGGCTCGGATCGTGTTAAAAAGTTGCGACAATGTTTTCGCATTTCACCAAGCGTGAAACAGGCCAAAACGACTGGAACACATGCTCCCAGATGATGGATACAATAGCTTGGCGAGGAGCATATCCAACCACAATATCAGGTGGAATGTATAAAACTTGAAGCGTGAGGGATGGCTAAAGCCCAGGAAGAAGAATGATGCCTTCACGTAGCCTCCACAAGCAAGCGAACGCGTTATTTGTGCAACCAAACAAACAATTTCCAAGCGCAAAATACCTCCTGCCAAAACCTTCAGGCCATCCTCGAGCTACCATGTCGGATGACGGCTTTGATGGTGGAGGTGTTGGCGATGACTACGACTACGGAGGAGGGTACGTCAACCTCGTCATACGTAGTTTCTGGTCCATTAATACAACATGAAGTTATCAAGAGGAGGCATTCGTATGTTATTTCGGCGATTTTGGATCAGGACTATGAAGCCCTATACAACTTTCTAGGACGAAAACTATGATATTTTGGGGCAGGAAGAACAGGAGCAAGAGGGCGAGGGTAACGGTGAGAACGAGGAATCTCAAGTCAACGGTGTCAATGATGCAGACAATGACCAACCCATAATGAATGGAGAAACCCTGGCTAATACGACTGTCACTGGCGAGAGGCAACCAAACAAGATTCGAGTGACAACGCCTTACCTGACAAAGTATGAAAGAGCACGAATATTGGGAACAAGAGCACTGCAAATCAGGTCAGTCGGACTTGATCAGAGATTCGGAAGGGTTTGAATTCGGTTCTTCTAGCATGAACGCTCCTGTGCTTGTTCCTCTGGACGGTGAAACGGATGCCCTCCAGATTGCAATCAAAGAGCTCTCGCAGCGCAAAATTCCCCTGGTTATACGACGCTATCTTCCAGATGGTAGTTTTGAGGACTGGAGTGTTTCTGAACTCATTACTGATTGAGCCAGCCACTTGGTTGTGTACTTGATTTGCCATTATATCTTTTGCCGTGTGTCAAAAATTGATATCTCGATATAGTATACATAATAAATAGAATAATTCGTAACTATCAGGCTCAAGCGTTGCAGGGAATAGGAGGTAGGTGACACTGCAGGAGGGTCGAGATCAACACCAAGATTGAGACATGACAATCTCAACAACGCATTTTTGTCCGCCGCTTCGCGGTGGGACCGGCTTTCATTCGAAATTGGGTTTTGATAGACGAAGCTTTACGTGTCGAGTTGGTGTGAGACTTCTTTACCTCCGGTGGTACATCGCACATAGAGAGATCCACCAGCGATACATCCATCAGCGTAGCATCTTCTAGTCCAGTACTGGCATGATTTGTGCTTTCACCAAATAACATTTTACGCTCAGAGGATAGCAGTGCACGTTTGGGGGGTTTAGTTACCATGGTTGATTGGCGTTTCGATGGACTGGCTTGAATGTCCTCATAGTGGCATGTGCTCTGACGACGCTTGCCAGGAGAAAGAGACACTGTTTGCTGTCGCTCAGATGGACTCCGTATCCTATTCTCGTCTGACGTTGATGTTTTCTTGATGCCTGAAGAAGATATAAGATACATTACTTACATTAATCAGGTAACTGGCAGACCTTTCCTGGCTTTGGTTTTCTCTGAACCAAGCTTCATTGCTCTGAAGGGACTTGCGAGGCCAGAGGTCCCATCTAGGGTGAGTTGAGTTTCCCAATCGTCTTTTCTGATTTGCTTCCAGTCCTCAATAACCTTGGTCACCCATGCATCAGTTTCACCAGCAACGTGATAGTCGATGACATCGGCCCATTCAGAACCAGGAGCTGTTTTGTTGACGAATATAACTTTCGGTTTTGGTTTTGATGCCGACGGCGCGGAATTAGATGAATTATTACGGATCGTCCGCGCAAAATCCTTTACGAGCTTCTTAAGACCATGAACTTTCAAAGAAGTTCCCATGACGATAAGTAGATCTGGCTTGCGCCCTACATCAGCCATTTGCATAGAGCCTATATCATCACCCAAAGGGTGTGGTTCATCGTAGAGAACAATGGCAGGTCGAAGGATCCCGACCCTGATTGCTCGTGCGGAGCGAGCGGCTCTAGCTTCGGCTGGGTTTACATGAGAATGACGGTAAATAGAATCAATTGAAACACTTACAACGGATTAAGCATTCTGGACAATCGGGAGCCATTCCTTGTTCGAACACGCGTAAATACTCCTCCGTGCAAGGATACTCCGCTGAACACGAGATGCATCTGACGCGATGAATATCTCCGTGCAACTGAACATTTCGGACGTCTTTGGTTTTCAATTTGTTCTTTACTTTGGAAGAAACCTTTGCCTCTGCACTTGAGCTCCCGAGAAGCCCTGCCTGTCCCTCCAAGCCATCGATATTTTGCGTATATGAACGTAAGAGCCTCTTCTTGGTATCAAGGGCTTTGATAAAGTGGTGTGTCGGCGTTGGGAGAGTCGAGTCTATGGAGCGCTTGAGACCCGAAATGAAGGTGTAGAAAACTGCAGTTGCAGTGGGATCCCGAAAGAGTGACGCGTCAAATAAATCTTTGCCTCTCAACACGACATCAGGATACTTCTCCTTTACAAGCGCATATAAGCCATCAGAGGATCTGAAGTCCTAAAGAGTATATCATCGGCAATTGTATTCAAAATGTGCTGAATAGGACGATTTCATACCGGGATCCCACAAGAACATGATATACCTGCTCCCGTAACCACAACAATTCGTTTACTTCTGACCACGGCACGAGAGATATCGGATAGAATTCGTCGAACGTGAATGTCTGTCAATGCTGCGCGGAGGTCAACAGTGATAGTCATTGCGGTCTGAAAGACACGTAACAGTGACTGCCAGCAACAAGGTTCTTGGAAGTAACTCTCTGGTCCACGCTCCATGATTAGCACTTCAACATCTGAACGCGTCACACCACGTGCTTTCGAGTATCCTCGCGCCAGGCAACAAATCCGTGTATACAGACTCAATGACGACTACGAATATATAAATCTCGTGTTGCCACCTAACGATATTTCCTGATACCTGGGCGTTATAGACATTAATATAGTGTCTTGGAACTTTCTCAATAAAAAATATCGATATTGTGGTTGTTCTTTGGCTCAATGATTTTTTGAGACAAAGCAAGGAAATGACATTTATAGTAAATTCTTCCAAGCAAGAGTAAGTACATTTTGTATTGACGACCCCGAAAACTCACTGAATTAATCAGATTTAGAAATTGGCTGTCCAGATACCGGAGATAAAGTGAATGAGCAGTATCAGCCGCGGTGCCTAGGTTGATAATGTTGCTCAAGAAAAAAATCCGAAATAGCTTTCTTCGTGAGACCGTCAACCCCGTATAAGGGTTGACTATAGCTTTCCAGTGTTTTGGTCTGGTTCTCCAGCTGACCACATGCGCAAGGATATCCACAGGATACTGATAATAAAAAATCAACAAGCCAAGAAGTTTTCTTACCTTTGTATATCTATAGAACTCTGATATAACTTAAAAAGGAGAATAGTCTGGAGAGGTTTTCCAGAATATGTGACCTCAGCTTCTCTCAGACTACTTACGTGAAGTCGCCTAAGAACTCAGTCATATTACATCTTTCCATGGAAGTTACAACATAGAGTGGAACTGTTTAAGAACTGGGACCGCGTTTCCAGTGGACACCGGGAGTTGGTTGACATAGTTCTTCCATTGCTCGTCAGTGATGATTGGAGCAGAGACGTATTGTTTAATATTGATATTTGAAAGGAGGGTGGAGAGATGAGGAATCATGGATGAGATGGCTGCATCCTCTCGGAGTCGCTGGTCGAGTCGGTTGATACCAGCATACTCAGAATACCACGCTGAATCCAGACGCATGACTGAGCATTCAAAGAGATCGAGGACGTATCGTGGTAGCCCGGCCTTTAAGGCAGCAGAGTACGCAGAGGCGTGACCCATGGCTTCGATGACCGGCTGGGACTGTTGGAGAAGAAGATTATTGAATGAATCACTGCGATGATCACAGCCAAGAGAGGTGAAAAGTTGTGTGTTTTCTTCGAGAAGTGCCACAGCATGGCGAGCAAGCAATGATTCGTCCTGAGGAGGGAGAGGGACCTCATATCGTTTAAGAAGTATTTCTGAAAAAAAGCGGATGCATATGGTCGAGACATCGCCCTCTGCGATAATGGCACCTTTGACATCGTTCTAATCTAAGTATTTAGCGCAATTCACTGGAATTGATTATAATTCTGATACTTACCTCGACCTTGGCCATATAATTGTGTTCAAAAGTACCCTGAGCGCCACAACGTTCAGCAACTTCACTTACACATCTCTGGAAGTATCGACATATCGTCGTTTTCGCAATCGCAGCAACTGCATGTTGAATTCTGTGATCTGATTGATTCATTACGGTATCTATGACTGCAGGATACCATCTATCAAGTACCATAGCCACTGCAGTCGCATTCAGGATAGGCCATTGTTGCGTGCGGAATGAAAGGATTGGGGTGGGATGGCTACCTTTACCAAGAATGGACCGTACGGCAGAATATCGTCCGCCAATAAAGGCCGTGGCTTTCAGTGCTGATATCCATGGCACTGCAACCACAAGAGTCCCTATCGGGACACGCTGAACCTCGTTCTACCAGGCCTGACGCCGGTCTACGGGAACCAAGGTATCTTTCCTGATGTCCGACCCGACCAATGCTGTTGGCGGAAGATGAACATCATTGAAACGGGTGAGGGACCAGTCGAATGGCTGCGTGCCACTGCGACGAGGAAGAGAAATTGATTCGACACCTTGATACATTTGGTGTTCATCGCAGAGGGGTACGATGAAAAATCGTATGCGTCGATCTTCATTATTAACGATCAAGCGTGCCATGGTCAGAGCAATTTTAGAAATACCAAAACGTGGCGACGATGCCGGCATGAATCTGACTAGAATTAGGTAGGCATTGATACGATTAGTCAGACACGAACTTTGTCGCTTCTTCCCTCGGAGTATTGAGAACGAAACCGTCCGAAACTTCGGTTGCTGTAGTCTCGATATTGAAAGCGTCCAGTCCGTGGCCACGTTCCGTAATCAAAAAAATTCCTCCGACCTCAAGACGCATGAGCTGATCCATGAGAGGTTTGAGATCAGGTCGCTTTGTGAGGTGACGAGCAAGTGTGCCAATGACCAGGTTGGTCTGACTCAGAATGATAACGAACATAGAAATATCCATTGCACATAATGGGTGTCTTATCACTGTCCAGAACCGAGGGGTACAATATTGTATGTCTTGCACCGTCAAGTCTGTTTATTATCAGTATTATAATCACGAGGAATGGGGAGAGGTTATTTACTATGGGCTCTGAGGAAGATACGAGCGCGTTGATAGGACAAGGCTATACTTTCTTCAGGTGAAAGTAGCTCAGCGCGGGTCTGGAAAAGTGGATGTATGTGGAGTTGGTTTGTCATGGAGAAAGGGAGGTTGAAGGTCTAGTGGTTTCTGAAGAAGAACCTTTAAAACGGGGAGTTTCCGGAAGTATAAGGTCCCAAAATAAGCCATCGTTTGAAACCAAGAGAAAACATTCAAACTATACAATTCCGTAAGTAGCTGATTTTTCGAAAAGAAGACGTAGCTGATCGATGGAAATTCCAATTATCCAGGAAAATAAGAATAGAGCAAGTCCGGAGATTGCCAATTATGTATACCCCCAGCATGGACCAGACAGGTAGGCACAAGCTAAAAATACATATACCAAGATCGTGTGAGCATTCGAAAACAGGAACTTCCATACTCATGAACTGGAATTAGCATTCCAAAGCCGCCGAAATCCCGATTCTGGAAGACTTAATGGAGGCATCTTCACCCAAGACATCATCATCGTGAACCGCTGCGAAAACGCGCATATACAAATTCTCCCACAATTTTATGTAGCCTTCCTAGTTCTTATGCTACTTCGAGTGGGTGGTATCTTGTGTTATCTTCATCAAGAGGAGAACATCATGCAGAAAACTCCATAGAGGACTCATCGAACGATCCGATGGGTGGGTCGCTCCTAACCATTCTGTGCGGACTCCACTGAGATGAAATCGATTGCAAGGGAAATATGTCAATCTGAATGAACGATTGATAAGAAGTGGGATTTCACACAACAGACAACTAGTAAAGGTTTCGGACGCCATTACTATAGCTAACCTCCTATGATCCTCACTCAATGTGGCGCTACATCCCTGCCGTATTTACTTAAAATCGTGTAAGTCAGCAGAGACCTATAGGAATAATTATCTATGCGGGCGTGGAGTTCCGTGCGGTCAATGTAAGAGTAACACACTATATAATTTGATACAATCCTACAATGATACACTTGCCTCATTGACTGCATAAGCAGTATAGATCACTTCAATCATATTGTAATTCAAAAATGTCTGTCTAATATCCTGTCTACCAGAAAGTCTTGCATTGTGGAGAGAACCTCACACATCACAACTAACACAAACCCGGGACCTTGATTACAACTACAATCACACAAGTATTGAGTGTTATCAATGTTTAACGCATTCAATCAAGGATCGAGTTCAAGCCGCTTGCCCTTCCTAATTCTCGACGTCCTGTTCACTACCAGATGCCCTCTCAGGGTACCAGATTTTATCAGTTCTACTACAGGTGGAGGGAGTCGTCGAGTTGATACTCTTGAAACTACCAAACTGTTCCTGGATTCGAGGTAAGCGAAGCATGGCAATGTCGATCCAATGTATCACTCACGGTTCCAAAGACGTGATTGAAATACCAGACTTCGGAGAGGACGGTCCCATTATTCACGCATCCAAAGTAAGGGATCGCTCCGGTTTGGGATTCTACGATAGACTCAAGATCGTTCAACATATATTGTGTCTTGTTTGAGGGAACAATGCCGCCGCTTCCATAACGTAACAAGATGAGTTGCATGTGCCTACGGGAGGAGGAATTCATACTCACGCGGCAAGAAGGCTATAAGTCGGAAAATGTTGGAATGCACGAATGGCGGCGTCAAAAAAGTCAATAACCTCCGCGTTTTTCTCGTAGTCCCTGCCGTAACATGTAACGTCAAAAGTAGAGGTGCATGTAGCGTGCTTTGAAAACTGAAGGAAGGTGAAAAGGGGACATCCCTCGTCTTAAGTGAACATACGCATACTTACTTCATGTGCCCAAAAAGCTTCATTGGGTGCACCTTGGTTAATCCAATACTTGTTCACTAAGCGTAATTATATGATGATGGAACCAGAGGCTGTAGAAGAACGAACTATAGTTCAGGAGCTGTTGCCTTTCAAACTCCTCGATGAAGGTGTCAACGCCAGGGCCCTTGTACGCAGGAATTGCGGTTCCATTTGGAAAGCTTGCTGGAGAGGGATCAGGGTCATACTGTCTTGAGGGGTCACAGTACTGCTCGAACGATCTAGAGATCCTTTGTGGGATACGGAAAAAGTGAACCCGCAATTTATACGTACCCGTCACAGTTATCGGGCCAAAGTCCATGGATAGTCCAGCTTCCTTGTGGAAGTTTCTGGCCCTTGTCCTCCAAACCCGTATAGGTTGACCAAAACTGTGTAGCAAGGACAAGACCACCCGGTGTAGGAGAGCAACAGGTGTTGGCAATGCGAGTGGTGTTTTCACAAGAAAAGAATGCAGGTTCGTGAATGCATGAGGTAATGCTGGGATATGTGTGCAGACTCGTAGGGTCGTGTCCTCCGGAGCCAGGATCGCAGTGTGCCAGAGCAGTTGTGGCGAGCGATAGTAATAAAACAAGTGCTGAGTTCATGTACTGAGAGGAAACTGACTCCAAGAAAGAAACCTAGATTTATATATCTTATACCTGACAATGGGTTGGGGCACATGGGTGAATCACGCTGGAGAAGAGAACGTTCGTGATGCCCACAGAGGTACCATCTGATATTTAACTAGTAGTGACACACGTGAGTTATTGGTATGCCTAAACATCACTCCAACCTCCCTCGTCTAATTTATAGGATGCTTCACTTTCCGGCCTGTCCGGACTGTCGACTAGCTTAGCTACACGTTCTTCGGCACGACCTGTGGGGGCGTTTTCAGAGATTGTCAGATTGACAACACGCTAACATTTAAAACCTTTTCGTAGATAGAGGCGCGTAGCAGAGGCATGTGAGAGGATATGGCCACCAATGGGCTTGAGAGCACCTCCGGCCACGAATGTCATTGTAGCACCAGGATCAGCTGAAGAAAGGGGATTGGTTAAGAGGATGCCAGATTCGACATTGGAGTATATTGATACATTGCACTTGGTTAGTCAATAGGATGGCGATCTGTTCGGAGGCATCAGTAAACTTTGCCTGAAAAATGAGGCTCGGGAACCATAGACATTATATTCTTCGGACAGCTTCGTAAGCTTAGACAACATCTGGAGATCATTTTGATGAATAAAAGAACTCCATGAACAGAATTTTCACCGCTCTGAACCTGTGCAAGCTAACAAGGTCTATCACCTAACCTCAATTCTTACTTGAGATAGCTTACCTTTTGCTGCCGTTCGCTGAGTTCACCCCGGCCCGAATAATCGACGCGAAAAAGAGCCATGATGCTATCAATAATCTTCACAATCGTCAGTTCGCAATCAAAGTTTAAACTGGAAGCGCACAAGAAGTCGAAAATCCCTGTCTTCCGCAAAACGCAAAGAACATTCGTTAATAAGCTCCATCTGATAGCCCATGTATTCATTCAGAGCTTGACTCAGCCATAAGGGGGAGTAGATGTACCTGGTGCTCACTGTTGAAAGCTCTGGCTACATGAACCGTTGCACTTGAGACGCTTTTAGGTGCCATTCAAGTAGTTACTACTTGCCATATAGAATATTCTCGAGTGCCATACTGCCATCTACGCCAAATCTGTCTGCTATGGCCCTGATGCGATCCGGACGGAAGGTTCCTGGTATGCTTTCAATTTATGTATGAAATCAAGCACAGGCAGTCAGTACCCTCTGTGTCAATGTAAGCGACCTTAAGATCGATGAAAAACGCGAATGAGCAGTGTCAAGAGATCTGATGCACCTTTCCGGCAGCACCACCGAGATCGGGGGGCAATTGAGTCACAACACTCATTGTATGTGCCATCTGTGTCTTGCCAGTACGGAACTCCCCATAAACTACTCGTGCGTCAGTCAACACAAGATACCTCAGGTTTCAGGCATACCCTCTGTTATAGATTGTGACATGAGACCTCCTGTTGCCGTAGATCGATAAACTCGATGAGACCTCAAATGAAGTAAAACCTACCGCCGAGAATAGCATCGACAGATTTGCTACCGGTGTTGATAATATGTACTTTCTTCCGCCGTTCTTGTACCTCAATGCCAGTGGCGAAAGACGACCCCTTGGTAGTTCTAAATTGAAGCAATAACTGTATTGTCTACCGGACCAACCAATATTTTGTGTGTAGCTTCCTATACAATGACAATTGATTTGAGTTTCCGGGTAGTTAATAATGGAACTGGCCTTGATTTTTTCGACTTTGGCTTCGGACATACCCTATATGTGCCATCAGAAATTCAACGAGTGCCTGGCATATACATATATGCGCTCTATCAACCTTGATCTTCAGAAGTTGCCGCCTGGTTGTCATATTGACTCCAGACACTGTGTTGATAGCTGCGGACTTGACTTCCAGTGAGTACCGATTTTCACGAATGTGGTTGGAGCATCTACCTTGAGTTTGAGAATATCCTGAACGTTAATCCCCTGTCATGCAATGTTGAGACATATATCTTACAACTCCTCAGATAGTACTTACATGTTGTTGGAGTTCGTCGACAGAGTCAAAGAACGGCGTCTGAAAATTGATCAACATAAGGTAATTGATTCACAAATAAGCTCTTTAACTTCATCTTCCTCCATGACAGGGCTTGGAGCGCGAGAGGCAACGGAGGGAACAGAAGGCGCTCGACGAGGTGGCATTTTTGCTTCTTGGTAAAAGGAAAAAGATTGAAATAAGTAAATACGACGTTTGAGGCTTTTGAACGAATTTTGAGGATCAATATTCACGTGAGTGCATATATCCACCGTATTTCGTCTGCAGGGCATCAAGTATATGACACAAGAATGACCAGTCCAACAACATCCGCTAAATTACAGTAAAATAAACAAACCCGACGTACTAGTCGATAACCAGTGTACCTCTTGTCCTTCGAATGCGATCCTCCAGACCTCCTTCACCGTAGACCTTTTTAAAGTCAGAGTTCATGAATCCACCAATTCCACCGGACTTCGCGGATTTTGCACGTTCTGATTCCTCTTTGGCTAGCTCAGCCTTCTCTTTTTCCAATAGATCTGCCAGTCGCTGCTTGCGCTCACTCTGCATGCTGGTGGCATTGCAAGTCATTGCAGCTAGACGAGCGGCCCGTACTTCGGAGAGTGTCTTAGCATCTTGCTTAGGTGGGCTAGATTGACAAGGTTTGGGCGGAGGAGAACGATCTGCATGAT
>Ga0153949_1000118_pt1 | contig 25318 bp, 25 predicted proteins | sample TSNJ033MetaG_FD_104705 | JGI IMG/M metagenome (GOLD analysis project Ga0153949, IMG submission 104705) | Attine ant fungus gardens microbial communities from New Jersey, USA - TSNJ033 MetaG | ecosystem: Host-associated > Fungi > Mycelium > Unclassified | place: USA: New Jersey, Wharton State... | reverse complement strand
CCCGATGACGCCTACAAATTCCCCTTGGTTAATTGCCAGATTAACATGGCTGAGACCGCGCACGCCATTAGGGTACACCTTGGAAACATCTTTAAACTCAATCATTTTATTTAGCCTCCCAAAGCTACATTCGTTAATGGAACAAAACGCGCTGCGCGCGTATTTGTTTTCAGCGATTTGTCTATGAAATTGCTTCCTTTTGCCTTTCGCCGCGCTTCTGGGCGAAAGGCTGGAATCAACGCAATTTCCTATGACACAAGTATTCGGCATGGAGCGGAAAACATCCCGCTTCATGCCGAATTTTACATTGTTATCGCATACCGGCCTTAATCCAGCGTTTTGATAATCTCCTGCACCTTACGTACGGAATCATAATTGGAATCATTTCCTATTACATAGCCATTATGGGAAAGGATGCTGATAGCTTCACGGCCCGCGTCAGTAGCGGCAATGTCGATCATGGACTGGCCAAAAGCGTCTTTGAATCCCGGCAGGGTCATAGCGTCGGAAATCTGGCTGCCCATGACAACATCATTCATGATCATATCGGTGACGCCGATAACCTTAACCTCATCCCACATTGATTCACTGCGGCCTAATTCGGTAGTCCAAGCCTCCTCGTAGTCAATTCTCCCGTCGGCAAATACCATAAAGATGTCTATTTGCTCGCTGGCAGCCTGAGTAACCATGGTAGGATAGTTGGTACCGGGGATGACATTGGATAAATCAGAAAACATTTTGCCGTAATTGTTTTTCAACCAAAGACATGGATACAAATATCCCGCGTTTGAAGTGGTGTTGCCAACCGCCCAGGTAGCCTGATCCAGGTCTTCCCAGCTAAGCTCCTCGCCGTTTTCCACCTTGGCGGCCAGCTGCCGTCCGTAGGCGGAAGGACCCGCGTAGATCAGCCCCCGGTAACCGGTGGTAAGCTTGCCATCCACGCGCTCGGATATACCGTCGTTCCATACCTTGGGGTCGTTGCCTTCCTTATTGAAGTCGTTACGGGTGGCGGTAAGAATAAGGTCTACCTCATCATCATATGTAACATAGACGGAAGCGCCTCCTATGCCAATATCCACGCTGCCTGATGCAAGAGATTCACCCACAGCCTCAAAGCTGGTGCCAACGGTGATTTCAATTTCTTTAACATCGAAGCCGTGAGTTGCCAGCTCGTCCGTCAGCATTTCCTTAAGAGGCTCCACCGCGGCCAAAAGCACCTGAGCGTCGGTTGAGGGAACATACGCGATGCGAAGCTTGTCTATCTTGACATTCTCCTGGATTGGGGCCGATTGCTCCTCCGCGGACGCTTCGCCGGCGGAGCCGGATTGCTCCGTCGCTTGAGCAGAAGCGGGAGCGGCGGATTTGCTGGAATTGCTGCATGCTGTGCTGAGCATAATTACGATAGCCAATAAAGTGAATAATACTGTGTTTGCTTTTTTCATTTTAATTACCTCCTTTTGCCTTATTATAATATAGAACAAAAGGATTGTCATCGTTTTTTTAACTAAATATTTACTGATTTTTTTGTCTAATATTCACACATCGACCATTGAATTTAATCGGGATTTTTTAAAACTAATTTCGGAGAAAGAACGATGCGAACCGCTTCCGTACGTCCGTTTATCCGTTCCAACAGCATTTGGACAGCCTTTTGCCACACCAGATCCGGATAAACCTGAACTACCGCGTAATTTCCTTCGGGAAGCGCAACCGTTTCAATGTCCTTGTAAATAACGAGGCTCATATCTTCCGGAAGGGATATCTTATATTCCTTCAAAGCCCGCAATACTCCGCTGGCGATAACATCGCTTCCTACAATCAAGCCTTCGGGCTTCATTGGAGACGAAATCATCTGCGAAGCCATCTGGTAACCGGCATCGGGGGTAAATTGGCCGGTCTTGACCAGCTCCAGTATATAGAGCTGCTGGTTCATCAGCATAGAAACTACATTCTGCATCCTGCGCATGCCTATGGAAAAGCCCTCCTGATGGAATAAGCCGCCGATGTAGCCTATGATTTTATGCTTCTTAGTATAAATCAGGTAATCTAGGGCCTGCTTCATAGCAAGCTCTTGCTCCATCAGCACCCTGTCATAGGTAAAATCTGTACGGTTGGAATCAACAAAAACAATATAAGGAGATATCTCCCGCATATGGTCGATCTCATGCTCACTAAAATCACCGAAAGCAATGATGCCGTTCACTTCAGCCGTGTCCGTACGGCCAAGCTGAATAAAATCGACAGCGACCAAAGGAGCCTCAATTTCAGCATAATAGCGCAAGGTGGAAATATTTACGTTAGGGCAGCCCTCCGCGATTATATGCCAATCCGCCACGGCTATAGTGAGATGCTTCTCTTTGGATTGGCGGCGCTTCCTGGGGGAAACATAACCTAGCTCAAAAGCGGCGGCAAAGATCGCGCGGCTGGTTTCCTTGCTTACGGCCATGGTTTTGTCGTGGTTAAGTACTCTTGAAATGGTGGTTACCGACACCCCGGTTCTTAATGAAATATCATGCAACGTTGCCATTAGTTTACCGTCCTTTGTTATTTGTTATGAAACTAAGATGTCATAACTTTAATCAGATTTTTACTATCTATAGTGTAACATGATTTTTCAATTACCGAAAGAGAAGAAATTGGATCTGTTCAGGTGGCCCGCTTTACAGACATAGCTCGCGAATGGCTTGACTGCGATTGTGTGAAAGCTTATTATATTCAAAAAGGAGATTTGCGCCGCTCCAATATAAGCTTATCCGGTTGGTGCTAAACCCGGAAAGCGAAAAAATCGAACAGGTGGGCGCGGCGGCGCTGGTGATACACTTATTTTTAGAGGGAGGCCTTTCGAGGTGACATCATTATACTTGCTAATAAAGCCCTCATCCGGGAATTGTAATTTAAAATGTAAATACTGTTTTTACGCCGACGTGGTTGAAAACCGTGAGATTTCATCTTTTGGCCTCATGAGCCTGAGTACGCTGGAAAATATAGTTAAAAAAGCCCTTGCTCACGCGACACGGGAATGCACTATTGGTTTTCAGGGCGGGGAGCCTACCTTAGTGGGGTTGGATTTCTATAAAGGTCTTATTTCCATAGTTAATCAACACAACACTAAAAGGCTGAAGGTCAACTACTCCATCCAAACCAACGGTATTCTCATCGACAGGCAATGGGCGGAGTTTTTTACGGAAAACAAATTCCTGGTAGGCCTTTCCTTAGACGGAATAAAGGACGTGCATGATTTATACCGGCTTGATTCTAAAGGCAACGGCTCATTCACTGAGGTAATGCGGGTTGTCAGATTGTTTAACAATTGCAAGACTGAGTACAACATCCTTACGGTAGTTACCTCCCGGCTGGCAAAAAACATAGGAAAGGTATACGGATTTTTCAAACGAAACAATTTAACATATCAGCAATATATTCCATGCCTCGACCCTCTGGGCGAGCCTCCGGGTCAGAACCCCTATTCTCTCACGCCCGAAATCTACGGGCAGTTCCTTTGCGCGCTGTTCGACCTGTGGTATAACGATATCACCCATGACCGGATGATTTCTATACGCTATTTTGATAACCTTGTGTATATGCTAAGGGGCTATCCCCCGGAAAGCTGCGGAATGGCCGGACACTGCACCTACCAAACGGTAATTGAAGCCGATGGCAGCGTGTATCCCTGCGACTTCTACGTATTGGATGAATATTGCTTAGGAAATCTGAACACCGATGATTTCGCCTCCATTGACGCAAAAAGAAAAGAACTCCGTTTTATAGAGTTCTCAAAGCAGCTTTCTTCCCAATGCGAGGGTTGCCGCTGGTATTCTATCTGCCGGGGCGGATGCCGCCGTAACCGCGAGCCTTTAACCGTGGGAAATCAATCTCATAATTATTTTTGCGAATCCTTCAAGATGTTTTTTGAATATGCGTATGAAAGGCTGACGCGGCTGGTGTGAGCCTAAGTCGGAGTGTAGTATCTAAAAGGTTCAATTCACCACAGGCTGGCAAAACTCTTCCGGTTTATCCGAAAAATGATCAAAACATTCGAAAGGAGATAAAAGATGGAGACATATCGCTTGGAAATCACAGGAATAGAGAGGGAATTACCTTATGTAGCCATTGATGAGAAAATGGCTTATGCCAGCTTTGTTGTAATCGGTGATACACAATTGATCACCAGAGCGGCAAGAGAGCTTGCAAATAAGATCGGTGGTACTGATGTCATTATGACGGCAGAAGCAAAGGGGATCGCTCTATCCTACGAGATCAGCCGTTTACTCGGAATGAAGGAATTTATCGTTGCGAGAAAAAGCGTAAAATCTTATATGAAAAACGTGATCCGCGAAAGAGTGCGGTCTATTACGACAAAGGAAGAGCAATATTTGTTTCTGGATGAGAAAGACGCGGACAAAATAAATGGTAAAAATATATGTCTGGTTGACGATGTAATTTCTACGGGAGAATCACTTCGCGCAATTGAAAGCCTTGCTATTAAAGCAGGAGGCATTGTTAAATACAAGGCCGCAATTTTAGCGGAAGGACAAGCCGCAAATAGGGAAGATATCATCTTTTTGAAGAAGCTGCCGTTGTTTCGGATAGAGGATAACGGAGCTTACGTAGAAATATTATGAAGGAATTGTACTGCCGTAGTATTTTGCCGATCCCTTTGCTTTTTTGTGTTTAAAGTGTATAATGCCAATAGCTTAGAATAATTAAAAATGAAAAGGGAATTGAGAACCGGACATGATCAGAGAAGAACGCCTTGCGGAAATTCTGCAATATATTAATCAGAAAAAGTTTGTGAGTATACATGAGCTTTGTAAAGTCTTTAGCATTTCCAAGGCTACTGTGCGCCGCGATCTAAATCAACTTAATAAAACGGGCCACATCCTTCTTTCACGAGGCGGCGCCCGATACATGCAGGAAGCTGAGAATGAGCTGCCCTACGATGAAAAGCGCAAGCATCATAAAGATGAAAAGCTTTGTATTTGTCAACGGGCTTGTGAAATTATTAAGGACGGAAGCTTGGTCATCATCGATACCGGTACAACTACCCGCGAGATGGCTCAGTTTTTAAAGGACAGAAAAAATCTGCATATTGTAACCAACGATATCATGATCGCGGTGGAATTGGCAACAAACCGCTTCATAGACTTGACAGTTACCGGTGGGAGTGTGCGCAAAGGGTATTACACTTTAAATGGATATTCTGCTGAATCATTTTTACAGCAGCTTCATGCGGACATTGCCTTTTTAAGCTTGGACGCTGTGGATTCAGAAATGGGCGGCATGATCACAAATATGGATGAAATAACTCTGAAGCAGCGTATCATCCAGTGCGCGGATTATGTCGTCGCCCTTTGCGATCACTCAAAGTTTGGGAAAAAAAGCTTTTTAAAAGTATGTTCATTAGAGGAAATAGATTTGTTTATAACCGGCAAGGAACTGCCTAAGGCTATACTGAACAGTTTTGAACAGCGCGACGCAAAAATACAGCTTGTTTAACACAACGCCAGGGAGCTACTTTGGTATGATATCGGGAAACGGCTTATCAACTTTTTTGCCGTGGCAATATCTTTCCTGTATTAAACCGGCATTTCCCTCATACAGAAATCTCTCAACTCTTTCTTTGATATCATATCCGGCCGCTTCCGGCGACAGCTCTTCATCATCTATGACAAGAGCGTCAAAATGATAGCGCGGTTGGAAGCTGCCGACCTCTCCGAACACCTTCCCGCCTCCCAAGGTAGCCAACGCAAACGCCTCAAGTATCGAAAGAGGCTTGCTTCCATCTATAAACTGCTGAAACTTGGAATAGTGTACGGTTTGCTCAATGACACGCATCATATTTAACGTATGGCCTCCTCCTATATCACTTCCCAGCCCGATATTTACACCGTCTTCCAGAAATTCCCGAAGCGGCATAGTCTTACCGCTTGGAATATTGCTTAGCGCGATCGGACAATGGGCGACTGTTACATTTCTCTCCTTGATCAGCGTCCTCTCTTCCTTTGACGTATAGATAGCATGCGCCATAACGGTGGAAGTTTGTCCAAAAAGCTGGTATTTAAGATATACTTGAGAATAGGATAATTCAGGATACCTATCCTTGACCGCTTGTACATCGGCCTCTCCTTCCGACAAATGGGACTGCACCGGAAGGCTGTACTCTACCGCCAACTCACCTAAGCGCATTAATAGTCTGTCTGAACAATTCGGTACAAACTCCGGTGAAACGCAACAAAAAACGCTGTCAGACAATTTTTTAGCCTCTTCGGCCAACAATCTGGTTTCCTCCACAGACCTTTCGGAGTCCTCAGCTTGATCGCCAAAGGCCGCGACATCAGCGTTCATTTTACCAATATATGCGCGCATACCGCTCTTATCATAATGCTTCATCAAATTTAAAGCCGAAAGAGCATCCGTACTACCCATGATCACAGAATGCATTGATCCGTAATACCATAGTTGATTTATCAGCCTTTTATTGATTGCTTCCGCCTTGGCCAAGTCCGCGTATTGCCGTTCCGCCGGGTTCGTGTATTTGATAAGCCATTCTTCGAAAGGAAAGTCGTATCCCAAGCCTGTATTAACAAGCTGGGACGAGTGCAAATGAATATCGCAGAATGCGGGAATGATCAACTTATTGTTATGATCCCGTACCGGCTCTCTCTCATATCGCTCAGGTATGGCTGAGCATACATCCACGATCCTATTCTCAGCGTCAACAATAATATATCCGTCTTTTATAGCTATAAAATCAGTTAGATCTTTACAATAAAAAATATCTCCATGATAAATCATAATATCGTTCTCCTTGTATATCTCTTCATTTATTAAAGAATCCGACCGTTTTTTTGATCATACGCAAAAATTTATGCTTATCGCAATGCAGCGCTACTAACGCGTTTGGTTCTTTTTTTAGATAATTCTCCGTATCCACAACAGTCTGCCCGTAAGAGATCTCTCCCTTAGTTTCTACATCAACATAATATTCCTTTGCTTGAACCGCTTTAGGATCAATAATCGCTAACGCCGCGAGAGCATCGTAGATGAAGAGTCCTTCCCGCGGGAAAGGTCTTGCGTTGCTTCCGGAATAATACATTGCGCCTGAAATAAACTCAGCCGCTTTTCCTCCTTCCTCCAGTACGTATTCAAGCTCCTGCTTAAATACTGGGGTATCGTAACAGACATCCAGCCCAACCATAGTAATCGGTATTGCTGACGAGAACACTATTTTTGCCGCTTCAGCATCCGTATATATATTAAATTCCGCCTTTGGCGTTATATTTCCTCCATTAATAGCCCCGCCCATCAACACGATTCTACTGATTAGATTTCTGACCTGAGGATATTCCCTTATCAAAAGCGCAATGTTGGTCAGCGGACCGATCGCTAAAATCTCCAGCTTTCCGTCTGCTTTTACCGCCTCATTATACATAATCTGAACCGGCGTTCTTGGATCAATATCTATTGCAGGCTCAGGCAAAACGGCGTCTCCAAGCCCCGACTCGCCAAAAATAGACACATCCAGCGGCTCGAACTCCTTCATAAGAGGATACCCGCCCTCTCCTATGGGCACATTGATTCCAAAGCAACTCGCTATCTTACGTGCATTGTAGGATGTAATGCTTTTGTCCAAATTTCCTGAGATGGTCGTGATTGCCTTAATATCAATATTTTCCGCGGCGGCAGCAATTAATATGGCAACTGCATCATCAGTACCCGGATCGCAATCAATTATAATCGGTTTTTTTATCATGCTTTACCTCCATGTCTTAGTCATTTTGCGGCAAAACCTCATAAGACGTTTTCATTTGCCAGCTTCATACGCATCTTCTTCACCTTGCTCGCATTGGATATTGAATAAATACTGATACCTAAGATCGTAGTAACATACGGGATCATTTGGATGAACTGAGTCGGAACCTTTAACACCTGCAGAGAATTGGCTAACGAATCTGCAAAGCCAAATACTAACGAGGCAAAGAAGGTTCCCCAAGGCGTGTTCTGTCCCATAGAGTTTGCCGCCAGAGCGATAAATCCTCTGCCTGATACCATATTGGCAGTAAATCCGTTCATGTATCCCATAGACATAAAAGCCCCGGCGATTCCCGAAAACAACCCACTAAGCAATAAGGAAATATACTGCATCTTTCTGACATTGATCCCAACCGAATTAACAGCATTGGGATTCTCGCCGACCGCGCGGATATGCAGCCCGGTTTTAGAACGAAACAGGAAAATCTGGAGCAGAAATACGATTACAACGGCCAAGTATGTCAGTAGATTATGGTTCGAGAGAATGTCGCCGATTATAGGAACATCCCTCAACAAGGGAATATCAATATTTGGAACGCTGCTGCTTTTTAAGCCGGTGGAAGCGCCTTTATTACCAGTGATCAAATATAGCGCTAAAATAGTACCGCCCTTTGCCATAGTGTTGATAGCAAGCCCGCACATAATTATGTTTGCTTTTAAATTAAGCGCGAAACAAGCCAATAGCATGGATATGAGCATACCTGCAAGTATTGAGGCGAAGAGCCCCGCGACCCAGCCGCCTGTAAACGCGGAAACAACCACTCCTACAAGCGCCGCGGACAACATCATTCCTTCGATCGCGATATTAACGACTCCTGCCCTTTCAGAGATCACCGCCGCCATGCCTGCTAAAATGATCGGCGTACTAACTCTCAAAACAGCAAACGCAAAGGACGTCGTAAATATAATACTAAACAACTGATTCATGAGCGCCTCCATCTTCTTCTATTTTCTTTGCGCCGCTTACCACTATTCGGTGCCTCCAATTGGAAAGGAAGGCGTTTGCAGTAATCAGGATCATAACAATACCTTGAATTATATAGATCGCCTCATTAGGAACATTACTGGTTCTGGCCATAACATCAGTACCGACTCTGATATAAGCTAAAAATAACGCTCCGATAGGGACGAGCGCCGGATTATTGCCTGCCAAAATGGCAACCGTCATGCCGTCAAATCCAAATCCCGGCGTGTCCTGCCATTGAAACCGGTCGTACATGCCAAGCAACTCGACAGAACCCCCCATTCCCGCGACAAAGCCTCCTAATACCTGGCACATTAATACCACTATAAACGTATTAATGCCTGAGTGCTTTGAAAACCTCGGATTAATGCCTACCATACGTATGCTGAAGCCCCATTTTGTTTTATATAAGAACGCGTATACAAAAAATGTCATTACAAGCGAAATGATCAAGCCAAAATGGATATTCGTTTTCTCTGCCAGCTTCCCCAATTTTGCAGTTTCGGGAATAATATGGGATGCCAGAAAGCCGGAATTGGGATCCCTGATTATATTTAGCAATACAAAGACGCCAAAATATACTAAGATAGAATTAAACATCATAGACACAACGAACTCATTGGTATTCCATTTTGCTTTCAGATATCCGGGTAAAACGCCGCATACAGCGCCCGCGATCCCACTAAGCAGTATTGCCGCCATGGAATGAAGGCCTGCCGGAAGCTTCGTATTCAATGTAAACACTGCCGCCGTCATCGCCCCTGTGAAGAACGCGCCGTCACCGATCAGGCTAAACTGCTTAGCCTGAAACATAATGCAGGCGGCAAGCCCGGTAAATGTCAGAGGTATCATTGCTTCAACTACATTTCCCATCCTCCTTCTCGTAGATAAAGGCCCTGTAATAAATTGCCTGATTGCTTCCATAGGCTCATCGCTTACGAGAATAATGATGACAAATACAATGATTATGGCTATGGCCACAACGATCAAGGTGCGCAATGCCATAAATACCGCTTCTTTTCTTTTAAGCATATATAGCTCCCCTTACCTCTTCCTGTGATTGCTTTTTCAAGCCAAGCATGAAATAGCCCAGCTCTTCTTCATTTATTTTCTTAGCGGCTTTAAAATAAGCAACTATTTCACCGCCATACATCACGATCAAGCTGTCGCTTAATTCGATGACTTCATTCAGATCGGCCGATACCAATAGCACCGCCGCGCCTTGATCCCTGATCTGAACAAGCTTTTTATGTATAAACTCAGTAGCTCCTACATCTACGCCTCTCGATGGCTGATTGGCGATCATCACCCGGGGGTTTCCCGAAAATTCCCTGGCGATAACCACCTTCTGCATATTACCGCCCGAAAGCATCCTGGCAGGCTGTTTGCCTGAGCTGCATTTTATCTGGAAATTCTTGATTAGCTTATCAGTAAAATCCTCGATTTTTCTTTGACTTAAAAATGGCCCTATTCCAATTCGCTGTTCCCCAAGCTTATCTGAAATTAAATTTTCCGCGACACTTGCATCGCTCGCTATGCCAAAGGTCATCCGGTCTTCCGGTATATGTGACAAGCCTAACCTTCTTGCGTTTTTAATGCTGATCCTATTGATTTCTTTATCATCGATCAATATTTTCCCATGAAAATTATCTCTGAGCCCGGTTATACATTCCACCAATTCCAGCTGCCCATTCCCCTCAACTCCGGCAATCCCGAGAATTTCTCCCGTTCTTATCGTAAAACTCATCCTATTAAGAGTCTGCTTCCCTTCATCGTTTGAGCATGTCAATTCCTCAACCCTCAATACAACTTTTCCTGGTTTCGCAGCTTCTTTTTGTATGCCGGAAACGATGTCCCTGCCAACCATAAGCCTTGAAATATCTTTTTCATCCATTTCTTGAAGCTCATAGGTTCCCATACTTACGCCGTTTTTCATGATAGTGATCCGGTCGCAGATTTTCTTGATTTCTTTTAATTTGTGTGAAATAAAGATGATCGTATGACCACTTTCTTTAAATAATCTGAGCTCGTTAAACAATTCGTCTGTTTCCTGGGGTGTAAGCACGGCTGTTGGTTCATCCAATACGAGGATCCTCGCGCTTCTGGCTAGCGATTTTAAAATCTCGATCTTCTGTTTCATCCCCACCGGAATATCTGACACCTTTGACATAGGATCAATATCAAAATTGTATTTTTGCGCGATTTCCTTAGTCTTATCAAGCATTTTCCGCCTATCAATCAATCCTCTTTTCCTTGGCTCCATCCCAAGAAAAATATTTTCAGCTACAGTTAAGGAGGGTACTAGCATAAAGTGCTGATGCACCATACCAATGCCATAGGCAATTGCCTCTGTTGGCGATGTTATTTTGATTTTTTCACCTTTTAAATAAATATCTCCTTCTTCCGCCTGTAGCTCGCCAAACAATATATTCATCAGGGTAGACTTTCCAGCCCCGTTTTCTCCCATTAGCGCATGGATCTCTCCTTCCTTTACAGAAAAATCCACATGGTTATTCGCAATGATCCCATTGGGATATATCTTCGTAATGCCTTTCATAATTAATAATTCATCACTCATAACACTTGCTCCTATTATTGATCCAAAGAATATTTTTATAATTTGGGGTGCTCAATATGAGCACCCCAATCAAAAATGACAGCGTTCAATGGAATCTATATATGCGCTGTTAATACGCGGCCGATGAAATAATATCATTGACCTGGTCCGTAGTTAGCCCGAAAGCCGTTGTAACCTTAACTTCTCCGGTCATGATCAGCTCTGCTACATCGGATATTTCGCTTCTGAGTTCCTCAGAAACTATGGCTTTATAGAATTCATTATCGCTTAAGCCAATCGCGTCTTCCTTAAGCCCAAGGCTTTCGGCAGAGCCCCATACAATGCTTCCGTCAAGTATTTTTTCATAGGCGCGAACTAAGGAATTGCCTACGTTCTTCATTACGGAGGCAGGGATCAGGTTTGCCTGGTCAATATCGGAATCCTTAAACAGCATTGCCTGGTCTGAATCCACTCCGATCGCATATTTTCCAAGCTCCTTCGCCGCTTCAAGAGTACCGATGCCTGAGGCGCCAGCCGCTGTAAAAACAAAGTCTGCTCCCTGGTTATATTGCGCCAAAGCCATTTCCTTACATTTAGGACTGTCTGAGAAGCTTCCCACATACCCGCTGATTATCTTGATATCCGGATTTACACGTTGAGCGCCTTCAATGTATCCTATTAAAAAGTCATTGATGCCCGCGCCGTCCTGGCCGCCAAGAAAACCCAAGATGCCGGTTTCGCTCATGCTCGCCGCTAAAACTCCCGCCAGATAAGAGCCTTCATTTGCCTTATATGTAATTGAGTATACGTTTGAGTAGTCAGACGCGTCATAATCAACTGCCGCGTCAAACAAAATGTACCTTTTATCCGGATAATCAGGCGCTACATTCTGGAATGGCTCCTGAAGCTGCCATCCTGAACCGATAATAATATCGTAATCCGCGTCGGAAGCGTCCAGCGCGTTTGTTTCATATTTAGTAGAGTCGTTTCCCATTTCAATAACTTTTACCTCGGCGCCGTATTTTTCGATTATTTCCTTCATACCTGCATTTGCAGAATCCAGGAATGACATATCTCCTAAATTACCTGACAGAAGCAACGCGATCTTATAATTCTCTTTTGGGGCTTCCTCCGGCTCAGCCACATCCGTGTTGCTAGAAGAACCGGCGGGAGCATCGGAAGCGGCCTGCTGCGTATCCGTCGCTTTCGCCCCGTTGGAACATCCCGAAAGCATGGTTGCCGCCATTATAACGGCGGTCAGCAAAAGCACAGTAATTCTTTTGATTTTCATAAACATTTCCTCCTTAAGGATATAATGAATAGTTTGCTTCTATTAATATTGAAACCTAAGCACTTCCAAAACAATAGACTCCAGCTTGTCCACCGCATATTTCATGAATTTCGCTCCCTTTTGCGCGGTAGCGAGGCTTGGCGTTCCGATTACGCCGCTTCGAGTCACGTCCTTTGTTTTCCACCCAAGGTTGACAGGGCCAAATAATGAGATATACTGCTCATTCTTGAACATTTCATCCGGGACCTCGTCAACAATATTGTCAACGTTAACTGTCTCCGGCGCAAGATGAAGAATCAAAGATGTCTCAAGCTCACACGCGTGAAATACGCCGTAAGGACTCTTGGACTGCTTCTCCTCCTTAAGAATATCCGCCCAAAAGTCAGTAAACCACCAGTCAAATACATATATTGCTATGTGATGATCAATTCTTAAGTCTCGCGCGATCATATTTAATAAGTCAGTATTTCCCCCATGGCTATTGGTCAATATAATTTTTTTAAAACCGCTTTTTACAATAGATTCCACAAGCTCTTCTACAACAGAATATAAGGTTTTTGCAGTCAACGTTAAAGTGCCGCAAAAATCCATGTGCTCATTGCTTTTTCCAACATACAGCTGCGGCGCCACCAAGACATTGCCCTCCGGGAACTCCTTCTCCTCCACGAACTGTTTTAGCAGCGCTTCCAGGATAATAGAGTCTGTTCCTACCGGGAGATGTCTTCCATGCTGTTCGACAGCCGCGATCGGCAGCAGCACGACTGTTTTATCCCTCTCCATCTCATCCATGTCATTACTGATAACATCCTTCCAGAATTTAACCATTGTGTATCCTCCCAAAACTCCTGATAGATTTTACCCTATCCATAAATTGCTTTACCCGTTTTTGATCTACCTTGTTTTCAAAGACGCCGTCCACCTTAAATGTAGTACCTACCACAGCGCCATCAGCAACAGCCAACTGATCCTCCACATTTTCATACCGCACCCCGGTGTTTGCAAATACAACAGTATCGCCAACGGCATCCTTAACCTTCTTTAGTATCTGAGCATCGGTTATGGCGCCCGCGGTTATGCCTGATACGCATAAGGCATCGGGCCTGTTATTGAAAACGGTAGTTTTGGCAATGTCTTCTATAGCTCGGTCAGCCATATATTTAGCGGCTTCCGGAACTATGTTGAATAGCAGCTTGACTTCAGAGCCTCCTATCATGTGTTGATGCCTAATAGTTTCACCTGCGTTGGTGTTCCAAATTCCAAAATCACTGGCATATACGCCGGTAAAAATCTCCCTGACAAATTTTGCTCCTGTGGCCACAGCAAGATCCAGAGATTTTTTTGCGTCCCATAAGACGTTTACGCCGTAAGGAATTTTGATATCCGGCTTCAGCTCACCTATTATATGTGCCATACTGGCTACAGTTACCGTATGTACGTCTGTCAAATAAGGCAGACTAAATTCGTTTGAGAACATTACAGCGTCAACACCGCCATTCTGCAATGCTATGAGATCTTCTCGCGCTTTTTCCAATACATACTCGACATTTTTATCCTTTGTATAATAAGGGTCTCCGGGAAGTGGCTGAAAATGGCACATAGCAATTATTGCCTTTTCTGTCCCAAACACATCTTTTAGCCAACTCATTATATACCTCCAATTGTAAAAATTAAAATTTTATTTTATCTAAGCCCGATACGATTATATCGGCGCTGGCTTCCATGCGCGCTGCCATTTCGTCATTCTCAGGCACGCCAATACCCATGGCTCCGGCGTTTTTTGCCATAGCCACATCTACAAAAGAATCACCTACCATAGTGATATGCCGAGGGGTTATTCCAGTCAGCCCACTTATGTGCAGCAGCATGTCGGCCGCGGGCTTTCCTTGCTTCACATCTGAAGGCGTAACCACAAAAGCAATTTTACTGAAATCGTCAAACATCTTTACTGACCGGCAGGCTCGGTCGTAAGTGTCTGAGGTGGCGATACCGTAGGGGACTCCTGCCCGGCGCAGCCGCTGGAATATTTCCGGAAACCCCTTGCGGGGAACCAGGGCTTTTGCCAAATCTATCAAGCTGTCAGCTTCGTCAAAAATTTGCCGGCTTATTCTCCTGGCTTCTATCCATTTCACTCTCATGCGCTCTGCTATATATACCGAGGTAATGGTGATCTCCTCGTCCGAAGATGCAACAGCGAATACTCCCAGAGGGTCGATCTCTCCGGCCTGCAAGCTTTTACCGTCCTCCCTGCAATCTACGCCCATTACATTCATCCATCCATTGATCAGCTCCCCGGGCATAAGCTTTTGCGCCGCGCTTATTCTGGCGTTGGCTAGTTCTTGCCAAAATGGCTTGCTTTGAAACAAAAGACCATCCTTGTCAAAAACAAACAGTTCTGTATAAAAGGAGCGGCCTGCCGCCGTTACCTGTATCATATCATTGCAACCTTCCCGTACTGTTGATGTGCGTGCTTTTCAGCTTCCTAATTATCGGCGCGCGTGTATAATGTTTGCACGGCGTCAAAAGAATCTCTTAACTGTGTATAAAGATTTCTATAAATATCATACGACCTGTTATAAATAGCCGTATTCGCGCTATTGGGCTCGTAAACCCGGGAGTCGTTAAGAAACCATTGTATATCCTGCCATTCCCGGAAGATGCCTGCGCTTTTTCCCGCTAAAAAGGCAACTCCTAAAGCGGAACCGGGGTGAGCAGGATATGAGGTCACCGTTTCGCCCAATACATCCGCCGCGATCTGACACCAAAATTTGCTCTTGGCGCCTCCATTTGTAGCAAATATCCTGTCAGGGGAACAGCCCTCTTCCCGAATGACCTCTATATGGTGCCGAAAACCGTAGATGACAGCCTCCAAAATTGCGCGAAATATATGAGCTTTGGAATGGGATAAGGTGAGCCCAAATATAACGCCGCGGGAGGATGGATCAAAAATAGGAGTTTTTTCTCCCAGGAAATAAGGCAGGATCACCAGTCCATCGGCAGCCGGCGGAATCTGCGCGGCTTGAATGTCAAGCTCCTTGAAAACATCGGGAGATTCCGAGCCGATGATATCCTTGGAGAACCATTTTAGCAGAGAACCGCTGGCAGCCATACATCCATTGAGTAAATACTTTTGAGGGATGATATGATAGTCGAAAAAAAGCTTGTAGCTGGTTTTGATTTCATCCATACAATAAAGAATGTCGCCGGCTCCTCCGAATTTGATCAACAAATCACCTTTTTGAGTGATTCCCGCCGCCAGCGCGGACGCTACATGATCAGCACTGCCGGCAATTACCGGAATGCCTGCCGGCAATCCCATTTCATCCCATGTTAAGCTGAGAGTTTCGCCAACTATATTCATTGAAGGATTGACCTGAGGCAGCCATGAAGGATCAATGCCGAACATGTCCAGATCATCGACCAGCATCTGCTGAGTATGGATGTCAAAGCAACCGCTTTCGACAGCCCAATTTATTTCTAAAGATTTTTGTCCGGTCAGCTTGTACACTATATAATCGTACGAACCCATTATAGTTTTAGTTACGGCCCAAGCATCCGGCTCATTTTCTTTTACCCATAACAACCGCGGAATAATGTGCTGTTGGTTGGTTGTACCGCCGGTGCGCCGGTAGAGCAGCGGTTGATCCAAGACTTCCGTCACATTTTTAATTTGCTTGATCGCCCGGGCGTCGTTTTGCTGGATCGTATTTCGGACAGGGTTTCCCTGTGCGTCAAGCATGACAATAGCAGGGACCATGCCACTGCATCCTATACATTTGATTTGCTTCATTTTATCCGGGTTGCGTTTGGATAGTTCACGAACTACCGACACAGTGTTCATCCACCAAACGTCAGCATCCTCTTCCGCCCAGTTGGGATGAAGTGACGTCAAGTCATGTCCGGCGGACGCCTCATCAGCAATAAAACCCTGTGAAGATATCAGTACCGCTTTTACAGACGTAGTGCCAATATCGATGCCCAAAGCATATTCACTCATATATCTGTCACTCCGTTCTTCGCGCTGTCTTTGGCACAAGCGTATTCAAAACCATTACGAGTACAAGAAGCAATCCCCAAACCAAATCCTTTAAAAAAGAACTGACATGCAGAATGTTAAACCCACTTGAAACAAATTGCAGCGTAACTATGGAGAGAAATATCCCAACAGCTTTCCCTTTTCCGCCGCTTGGGTCAATTCCTCCGAGAACCGCCACAAGAAGCGCCTGTAATCCGTATGAAGATCCGAAATCAGCCTTTGCGGTGTTGATGCGGCTCACCATGATAATGCCTGCCACGGATGATATAAATCCGCTGACCAGATAGGCCGTCAGTACGACCTGGGTGTTGTTTACAGCGGAAAAAAACGAAGCTACAGGATTCGAACCATATATATACAGCTTAAAGCCCAGCTTTGTTCTGTTTAGGAAAAAAGACAGCAGCATGATCGCGGCAATAAATAACAGCATCGGAACCGGAATACCAAAAACAAGACCGTTGCCTATATTCAAAAATAAATCTGGAAAGCCGCTTAAAGCCGAGCCCTTTGTCAAAACTATCCCAATTCCCGTAAACAAATTCATAGTCCCAAGTGTTGCAAGCATGGGGGCAATTCCGGCCTTTGCTACCAGCAGCGCGTTTACTGCGCCGCACAAAACACCAATGCACAGCCCGGCCAAGCACGCCAAAGCGACAACCAAGAGCGAGGGCTCGCTGACAGAAGAGTCCCCCATCTGCATGATAATGGCCGCAACGATTCCGGAAAGCACCGCCGTACCGGTGATTGAAAGGTCGATTCCGCCGCTTATCAGTACAAGGGCGGAGGCTATGGACAGAAACCCCAGCTCGGGAAGCTGGACGGCCATAGAACGAAAATTCGCGGCGCTTAAAAATACAGACGGCCTTAAAATGCTTAAAGCTGCCGCCACTACTATAAAGATGGCGAAAAGCCTTACAAGGTGGCGATCCCGTTTCAATGTTCTCAGCAAAAAAATTCCCTCCTAATATTTTAAACTTATAGGCTTTTGTTATAGCGGTATTTCTGTACTAGGGTACCGATTATTATAATTAAGCCTATTGTCGCCTTTTGCCAGAATGTGGGAATTTTAAGCATGATAAGGCTGTTGTTTATCAAAGTTATAAGTAGTACGCCAAGCATGGTACCACCCGCATTGCCGTATCCGCCGCCAACCTGCGGGCCGCCCAAGGTTACGGCGGCAATTATATTGAGCTCTTTGCCTACCATATCGAAAGGGTTGCTCATGCGCTGAAACGATGCGTGCGTAATTCCTGTAACTCCCGCGACAATACCCATAAACGCGTACACGAACACCAGCGTACCTATGTTGTTGAAGCCTACTCTTTCACTGGAGGAAGGACTTCCGCCTATACAGTATATCCTGCGTCCCAGCATGGTTTTAGAAAGAAGAAGGGATGTGACTATAACGACCGCGGCAAGCAGCAGCACTCCTGTATGAAGATTGGCGATTCCGCTGTTTGTTTTAATAGAAATCAAATTGTTTTTGGAAAATGCGATCATAGCATTGGGAATGTTGTTTATCTGCTTACTGCCAATAAACGCAAGTAGAAATCCCTTGATAATATTGCTTGTACCAAGCGTAACAATAAATGACGGCAGTTTGAATTTCGCTATAAAAAGCGAGTTGAATATTCCTAATAAACCGCCGATCAACGCGCCTGCTAAAAACAACAGCAGCATGGGGGCGTTGTTATAATATTCACCGAAAAACCTGCATATGGTATGCATTGCGAAAACCGCTACCGTCATAAATGAAAGGTCAAGCCCACCCGAAACGATAACCACGAGACAACCCATAGCGAGGATACCCGTTTCCACCATGCTCTTCAACACGTCAAAAACATTCACCGCGGAAAAAAACGCCGGATTAACGATGCCAAAAATAACGCACATCAACACGATGATAAAAAGCAGAAAAAATTCATTAGATTTGATCAAGCTTCTTACGCTCATTATCCAGCCTCCTCTTTAACGTCCGATATGACATCATATTCCAACTGTTCAATAGTTATTGAGCCGCTCTCTATTTCCCTTATGACCCTGCCGTTTTTCATGAGAAGCACACGATTGCAAAGCGTTAAAATTTCTCCGATATCATCGGAAATAACGATAATACCAATGCCTTCTGCTGCCAGCTTTTTCACTATTTCATGAATTTGGTTTTTAGAGCCAACGTCGACCCCAACAGTTGGGCAGTTCAAGATCAAAAGCTTTGGACGAGTGGCAAGCCACTTTGCCAGAACTATCCTCTGCTGGTTACCGCCTGAAAGATTTCTCGCCGGAACATCCGGGCCGTCCGCCGCTATTTCAAGCTCATCAAGCCAGCCTTCAGCCGTCTTTTCAAGCTCGCCAGAGTCAAGCATTATCCCGTGAGCAATGCTGTCGATGGCGGCGACAGTGATATTATCGGTTAGCGAGCGTTCAAGAAAGAGCCCCTCGTTTAGCCTGTCCTCCGGTACATAGCTTATTCCCAGCTTGCAAGCCTCCAGTATGCTGCCGATCATGACTCTCTCTCCGTTCATTTCAATTTGCCCGTTTGTTTTTCCTATTCCGAAAAGCGCTTTGGCAAGCTCCGTTCTGCCACAGCCTAGTTGTCCGGTAATCCCGAGTATCTCTTTTGAATAGAGACTGAATGAAACGTCATCAAAAGCGCCGCGCTGAGAAAGCTTTTCAACTTTTAGAACCGGTATGTCCTTTGCTTCATCCATTTTGTATGTATACGGGATTTGGGGTATTTCACGGCCGGTCATGTAGTAAGTCAGGCTGTTTCTGTCCATCTTTTCAATTTTGTCATCAAATACTTTTTTACCATTGCGCAAAACCATAACCTTCTCGGAGATATTAAAAATCTCTTCTAGCTTGTGGCTTACAAATATAATAGATATGCCCTTCCTTTTAAGAGAGTTTATAATGTCATATAACGCTAAGATTTCCTTGTGTGTCAGCGTTGTCGTAGGCTCGTCCATGACTAGCAGCTTTACATCCTGAGCAAGGCCGCGCGCTATCGCTACTATCTGCTTGCCCGCGACAGGAAGCCTCCCTACGAGCTCGTCCATAGGAAACCGCACGCCGATTTTTTCCAGCGCCAGGCTTGCGATTTCATTCAATTCCTTTTTATTGACAAATTTTCTTTTATTTATAAACATATTTGAGATCGCGATGTTTTCCGCAACCGAAAGGTTTGGGAAAATTGAAAAATCCTGATATATGATCTGGATCCCTGCTCTTATGGATTCGGTTGGGGTTAAGCGTTTAAAGCTTTTTCCTTCCAGAACGAGCTCTCCATCGTCCGCCTCATAAACGCCGGAAATGATCTTGATCAGCGTAGATTTTCCCGAACCATTTTCTCCCATCAGGCAGTACGCTTCACCCTTATTAACCATTAAGCTGACGTTGCTTAGTGCTTTTACGCCCCCAAACGACTTACTGATATTTTTCAATTCCAAAAAAGGCGTATCCATAAAAGTCTCCTTAAATTTAATGCTATGAGCGGTACGGGTCATCGTCCATATTATCTACGGTAATGTCTACCCAGGCTGTTCCGTAGATGACATTTCCCTCGACCACAACCGATTCGTAACCCCCCTCGCCAAGATTATCACCCGTTTTTACTTCACCGCCCTCCTTTACGATTTTTGCGGCTTCACACATGGCATAGCTTGTTTTATCAGTATCCCACAGGCTGATCATGCTTATCGCTCCGCTTTCAAGATACGAGGCAACCACATCCACAACACTTGTTCCAACAATAAATACCTCACCTACCTTGCCTGCTTCCTCAACCGCGAGAGCCGCGCCAGCAGGGTCGATAACCGAGCTGCCTATAATTCCTTTGAGATTGGGATATGTTTTCAACAGTTCTTTGGTTTTGTTATAAGCCGTGTCGTGATCCTCGTTTGACTCCACAAAATCCGCTGCCAGACTCATATCAGGATATTTTTCCTTCTGATACGCAAGGGCCGCGTTTGCCCATTCCATATGTGTCTCAGCCTGGATGGAGCCAACAATGATCGCGTATTCTCCTGATCCATTAATAAGCTCGGCAAGAGCGTCTATAAAATGCTCGCCGTACGCTGAGTTTTGGAAGGCCTCAATATCATACGTCACATTTTTTGCGTCCGGCGCCTCATGGCTTATTACGACGATCCCCTCATCCATCGCCCGCTTCATTGCGATCTCCAGTGTTTCCGTTGAGTTGGGAACTATATGAATAACATCAGCCTTTTCTGTGATAGCGTCTTCAAGCGCCTGCAGCTGCAAAGCCGCGTCCGCTGTTGACGGGCCGGTTTGGTTAAAGGAGCCGCCGTTTTCAGCAACCCATCTTTCACCTCCTGAAACCATACGGTCAAACCAAGCAACCCCTACCAGCTTCGGTATACTAACGATTTTCATTTCCCCGGCCGCCTGTGTTTCATTTACTTTTCCTGAAGTGGATCCGCAGGCAGTTATTAAAAAGATCAACACAAATACTAAAAGAACCTCTGAAATACGACTTTTTTTCATAAAATTCATATCCTCCCTATTATTGTTTGATTTGTTTTTGCAGCCTTGCCGCGCTTATCGTCAAGGGCTTCCAGGCAAAACAGGATCAAGAATCTCGAACGTATCAACATCAATGAGCCCCTTATCGGTCAACTTCCACTTTGGGCTAGTGGACAGCGAGAGAAAAGACAGATGCATAAACGGAGCGTGAAGCATTCCGCCCAACTGCTCACGTATTATTCTTTCCAGCAGCTCAATTCTGTCGCTTACCTCAGCGCCGTTTAGCCTATCAGTTATCAGCCCGCCCACCGGGAGCGCCAGATCGCCCAGCGTCTTGCCGTCTCGAATGACCGCAAGACCGCCCCCCAATTTGATCACCTGGTTTACTGCCGCTGCCATGTCACTTAGATTTGTGCCTGCAGCTATGATATTATGAGCGTCATGTGCCACGCTTTCGGCTATGGCTCCATGCTTCAGCCCTATCCCGGAAACAAAGCATCTTCCCACGTTTCCATTTTTGCCATATCTCTCAACACAGGCTAGATGCAGGATATCGTTCTGAACATCCGCCTGCACTACTCCGCCGCTTGTATGCAATAAAACCTCGCGAGCTTCAGTCAGGTTCTGATCGGGAATGATCACGATACACCGCGCTGTTGAGCTTGCGCCGCTCCTGTATAAGGCAAGCTCTTTTTCATCCACGGCCGCACGCTGTACAGAGTGTTTTACCGAATCGGGATATGTATATAACGGCAGATCCAACAGCAGTTTACCCTCGCGGGCGACCATTTCGCCTCCAATGAAAACAGCTTCTACCCGCATGTCGGCTAAATCAGCGATAACTGCGATATCGGCCGCCATACCGGGCGCTATTGCCCCACGGTCGCTAAGGCCAAAGTAGGATGCAGGATTTATCGTTACCATCTGGATGGCTTCCACCGGGTCCACGCCCCGGCGGATAGCGCGGCGCACGATCTCGTTCATATGTCCAAGGCTCTTTAATTCGGCAGCTGTCATGTCATCGGTAACCAAAACGCAACAGCGGGAATCTATACCATCTTCGGTGACAGCGCGTATACATTCCGCCATATTTTTTTGAGTAGAACCCTCGCGAATAAAAACGTAAACTCCTTGACGCAGCTTTTCCACACATTCGGCTTTTGTAGTCGTCTCATGGCAGGAAGTCCTCCCGCCGGCGGCAATGATATGCGCGGCAAGCTCGGCGCCGAACAAAGACGGCGCGTTGCCGTCCACCACCAGGTTGAGGCTGCGCGCGTATACCGCGGACACCACAAGGTCGGTAACGATCCGCGGCGTATTGCGGTACACACACCGTACGTTTGAAAACCCTTGAAATTCCCCAATGCCAATGATATTTGGGTAGTTCAGCAGATTCCGCATATCTTTTGAGCTCACGTTCACGCCGGCCGTTTCAAGAGCGGGACAATCCGGCGTAAGAGCGGGTACCACCAGCCTCACATAATTTGGCACGCAGCCGGCCTCGTCAGCCATAGCCATCATTCCCGCGGGTCCCAGCGCATTGCCGATCTCATGAGGATCGGCAATTAACGCGGTCGTGCCCGACGGTATAGACAGGCGTGAAAATTCTGTAATAGTGAGCATGCTGCTTTCAAAGTGCATATGAGAATCAATAAAGCCCGGAGAGAGATACCGCCCGTCTACGTCCACTACTACTGTATCCGGACCGACAAGTGAATGCGCGTTTCCCACCAACAGAATATAGGGCTTCTTTATTGCCACATCGGCAGCATATATTTCCCGCGTGATGGTATTGACCACATTTCCGCCGCGCAACACAAGATCGGCATAACTTCCTTCATTCAGAAGCGCGTCGATCAGCGATCGCTGTTCAATAGCCTTCTTCATCACAGACAAGTCATTCAAGGGCTTCTTCTCCTTCCATAAAGGATACTTGGCCTTCCGTCCAATCAGCGTCAACTTCCAAGCTGTCGATGATACCGACAACAGCGGCGTCAATAGCCGCGTCTACATTGCCGGCCGCATTGCGCGCGGCCATGCCGGAAGCGCACATTACCAGCTCGCCAGTGCCTGCCCCTACTGTATCCACCATCACCTTCGCGGCCCCAAGAGATTCCATTTTCAAGTTTAAAGGCTGGGTAATCAAAAGCTTCGCCCCCACAAGAGACTGATCCTTGCGCGTGGCGATTACAGTTCCCACTACCTTGCCAATATACATGCCTGACCACCATTCCTTCCATAACCCGGTTATGTCTGCCTGCGCAGGCGCAGCCCGCGTTTTTCCGCCATATCCATAGCCAGCGGCGTGATTACGGCGCCGGCCGGGACGAGCCATTCGTCCGCCTCAGAGTCATAAGCCTGCATATCCCGCTTGGTTATGACCATTTTTTTTCGGTCATTGCCCATACCCTTTCCAAAACGGGCGCCGCCAGCGGCCCCTTTTACGGCAGCGGCATCAAAGCAAGCCTTATCCGGTGGGCTTGCTGCCGGGCGCTGAGTCTTTTCGGCGCCGCGTATGGCCTGACACTGGTCCAGCAGCCCGGCTAAATATTCCCCTCGCTCTGTCTCGCGAACGCCCATTTTGCGCACCGCTGCTAAATAAGACATATACAGAGCACACAGCGGATTGCCATTTGCACCGTCTGCAAAAGCATCGACACAGGCAAAATCGGCAAACACGTCAATGCCCCGCTCCAGAGCATACAGCACCGCATATGACGCAAGGTCATCCTGCAAGCCAAGCGCCAGCTTAGCAAGGGAGCCCGGCGACAATACGGCAAGTACGGCGCGCACTCCATCCAATACGTCCGGCTCGCAGGAGTCGTTCACAAGGTAAACCCTGCCGCAGGCCGGATTCCCTTTCAGCTGTGATACAAGCTCCCTGCGCGCTACGGCTTTCAAACTACAGCCAAAGCGCCGCAGCGCGAATAACTCGCGCAATGCGCGTAACGCCTCGCGCCGAGGCAGGTCAATCACTGCCAATACATAGAGACAGGAGCCTGTTTCGCCGGCGGGTTGTATACCGTGTTGAGGCGGACAGTCATTCAAGTCGTTCAGTATCTTCCGAGCCCAATACTTCTGATCCAATCATAATCCTCCCATCATAGGGAAAGCTCCTTAATAATCACTAATTGCTTTTGAGAATAACTTTTTCCACTTCAGCGTGCGGCTTCGGTATCACATGTACCGAATATAGTTCTCCTACGGCGCGGGCAGCCTCGGCGCCGGCATCGGTAGCCGCCTTTACCGCGCCAACATCGCCTCGTACCATTACAGTAACTAAGCCGAAACCAATTTTTTCATAGCCAGCTATGGTTACATTGGCGGCTTTTACCATTGCGTCCGCCGCCTCCACAGCTCCTACCAGACCCTTTGTCTCAATCATTCCAAGAGCACCGCTCATACTTCACTCCTCCTTATTTAATTTTCTTCCGGTTTCACACTCATATTAGCCGGCAACAAATCCTGGTCAAATCCTGCTGCTATTATTTTCAGTTCCTCGCTTGGCCTTGGGATGACGTGCGCATTCACCACATGGCCTATCCGGTTGCCGGCTGTCCGGCCTGCCTGTACTGCGGCCTGCACCGCGGCTACATCGCCCTGTAAACTTAATGTGATACTCACCTTTTGATCTACGCCGATGACTCTCTCGCAACCTACAAGCGTCACCTCCGCGGTTTTGGCCGCGGCGTCCAGCGCAGCCATTGCTGTCGAAAGCCCAGTCGCTTCAATCAAGCCCAATGCCATTTTTCCCCCTCTTCTCCTTCTGAATTTTATCTGCTAAATCATGCAAACTTATTGATTTGCCCCCTAAATTTTGTCCGCCCTGTACCCTGTCATGTATTGCCGCGGTCAGCAAAGCATCATCTTGAGGCGTCAGACGCCTTACCGCATTGCCATCGTCCTCGGCATGCCGCGTTGCCAGCTCCTTAGGCAGCGCGCCCTGTTGCATAGCAAGGTTCGCCATCACCCTGACTGCAAGACCGTTCATTACGCGTCACCTCGCTGCATCAATTTTTCAACCTCTTTATGCGGGTTTGCAATAACATTGCAGGACACCACCTCCGCTATCTTATCGGCGGCTTGGCGTCCGCTGTCTACCGCGGCTTGTACTGCCGCTATCTCTCCCGCTACCACTACGGCTACCAAACCGGAGCCGACAAAGCGGAATTCCTTGAT
>Ga0153949_1000110_pt1 | contig 25955 bp, 43 predicted proteins | sample TSNJ033MetaG_FD_104705 | JGI IMG/M metagenome (GOLD analysis project Ga0153949, IMG submission 104705) | Attine ant fungus gardens microbial communities from New Jersey, USA - TSNJ033 MetaG | ecosystem: Host-associated > Fungi > Mycelium > Unclassified | place: USA: New Jersey, Wharton State... | reverse complement strand
GTTTTTTGTCAGGATAATAACGGGAATGTTATGTTGTATCAGGGAAATGGAGACAACTGGAGGGGTCGGGTGATTCTCAATAACCAATCCGATAAGGTGCACAGGATTTTGTTCAGTCCAATTATTTCTGAAACAGCGGGGAAAGCCGGGTTATGCCTTGTATATAATATGCCGGCTGCGGAAGGGGACGGGCATTATCTGGTCAAACAGCATTTGTCCGAGGGGAAATGGGACCGGCCTGAAAGGCTTGATAAGGTTACTAGACTCAATAATGAGCTTTACAATATTCAATACATAAGCCACGACCACTGCGTTTTGTTTTACCAAACAAAAAGCGCCGAGTATAAGCTGGGCTACAGGGAAGTAACCTCCGCCGCTCACGGGGCCTTTCATCTGATACATTCCTCAGCGTACCAAGTAACCGGGCATTCATTTTTGGTAACGGACTCGGAAATACATGTACTATATATAATTAGAAACATGTTTGGCAGTCAGCTTTTGTATAAAAAAAAGAACAACACCGATTTCAGCGCTCCTCTGGTGATCTTTGAAGGCCAAAGGATAGAAAACTGTTTGCTGTCCATTATTAACGATAATATTTACATTCACTTTCAGTCCGTCGGTCAAATGTATCAATGCATTTCCGACGACAAGGGCGAAAGCTTTTCACGTCCAAGGCGTTACCGCCACAAAATATGCGAAAGCCCGGTTAAGGCGATATACCTGTCAGAAGCGGCTCAAAAGGAAAATCAATTTTTCTGCCGTGAGGTTTACGTAGATGAGAATAATTCCTGGGATGTACAGATATTGCCGGATTTATACGAGGATTTTTACTTGCCCCTTCCGGAGGTGAAGCAAGCTGCTCTCCCCTCCCCCGCCGCGGTTCCCGGGCCTTCTCACGAGCAAGCGCCGCCGCGAGAGCAAAACAAAGAGCCTGACGAAGCTTTTTGGCTTAAAACCAAATTATCGGTTTTAGAAAACCAGGTGCGTGAGAGGGATGACCGAATAAGGCAGCTGACCGCTATGCTGGAGGCTGAAAAGGAAAGGTCATAACTCCCCAGCTAAAGTTCGCGGAGCTTGTAATAGACTAGAGCGGCCCGACGCTAGCCAACATAGACCTATTAAATGCCAATTAAAATAGACACGGATTATACGGATTCACACAGATGGTTTATTGTAATCTGTGAAAATCCGGTGGATCCGTGTCTAACTATTATTTCGCCAGTGCAACTTTTGCCCTTTAACGATCAATCATAGGCAGCGCAGCCGCCATTGCTTTGGCAACAGCCTCACCCCGTTCGCTTTCATGCGTCGAGTAGGCGTCTTTTGTAAACTCCTCAAAACCGATCAAAACAAACTGAGCCACATATGTAAAAGCGTATGTTTCAATATCAAACGGCTTGATCCGTCCTATATCAATACCATATTGCAGCACATCGCATGTGTATTGTATGCTGGTAGCATGCTGTTTGCGAAAAATAGTCTTGGCCTTTTCATCTGAAAACATCCGAGTATAGATAATTTTCGCTATCAACATCATGCGCTTTCCTATCAGCATGGTTCCATATCTGGGAGATAAGAATATCTCGGATATTTCTTGCGCGCTGCCTGTCTCAACAATTTTCTTCGCGCTTTCCAAAGAAAGCCTGTTTATATACATATTATCCTCATAGAATTGATAAATCGAGTCTAAAATTGCCTGCTTTCCCGGATAATGGTTATATATCGACGCCGGTTTGATTCCTACTTCCATAGAAAGCGTCCGTATACTAACATTCTCGTATCCTTCCTCAGAAAATAACTCAATCGCCTTATCAAAAATAGCTTCTTTAGTACTTACATCATATTTAGCCACTTATAATCTTCCTTTTTAAGCCTTATTAATACCGAACGGTGAAAACATTTACCGACGACGAGCCGATTCGGCGAACGTTTCAACGACTAATCGGCGACAGAGGAGGTTAATGCTTTCCTCGTTCGGTAATATATTCACTCGCCTTGGCTTTCTATATACTTATCCAAAACCTCAAGCTGCGCGCCGCCCGCAGTTAGCAAACAAAAGCTTTGACTCCAAAAATGTTCTTTCCAAAGCTTTTGCCGCACACTTGGAAACTCTTTCTTGATAAGCCTGCTGCTTGCGCTTTTATAAGCATTTATAAATTTGCTGATTTCTGTTCTTGGATGCGCGCGAAAGACAATATGGATATGGTCCTTGTCATGGTTCCACTCCATAAGTGTTATTTTGTAATTCGGAGCGATATACTCAAAAATTTCTTTTGCTCTGTCAGAAACAGCATCGTCAAATACTTCGCGCCGATATTTTACTACAAGCACAAGATGGTAACACAACAAAAATACTGAATGGGCGTTACTGTCTAGTTCCACATTATCACAACCTTATAATATAATCGACTGAATGTATTATAAAGCTTTCACATGACAAAGTCAAGACCTTGTCAATTCATCCCGCCGCCTCAGCGGCGGGAAACCTCTTGGCAATATGTATTAAAACGCCAGCCCGCTTTTTACAGCAGACTGGCAAAATTACACTATTTATCTATTTCTGGCGTGGCATCAGGGCAATGCCCGCGACAACATCCACAGGTGCAGCATATAAAGCAACGCAATAGATTAAACCAAGCTCGCAAACGTACCTTGAACATTATACACGCCTCCCTTAATAGAAATTTGGAGATATGTCCTTGCTACTTGGTAGTGAGGACTGTCCCACATTACTAGTGTATGACGGATAGAAATGCTATGCACCTTACATAATTGGCTGATAGTCTTGCAAATTGCAAAATAATTAAAGTGTATGCAACCGATAAATATTTCTCAAAACAAAAAAAGCCAACTATTTGCTGGCTTATATTTGTTTCTATCGTCTCTTGGAAAGCTCTGCCCGCGGGCTTTATTAATTTCAAACCGTCAATCGCCATCTATTTTTGCCAAAAATCGCTTTGTACGCTCCTCCTTTGGTTTGTCAAAGACCTCCTCCGGTGCGCCCTGTTCTACGATAACACCACCGTCCATAAAAATTACCCTGTCTGATACGACCCTGGCAAAGTTCATCTCATGGGTTACGATTATCATGGTACGATGCTGTTCGGCGAGCTCCTTAATTGCCTTTAAAACCTCCCCTGTGAGCTCCGGATCAAGGGCACTGGTTGGCTCGTCAAAGCACAGTATATCCGGGGATAGCGCCAAGGCCCTGGCAATTGCGACGCGTTGCTGCTGACCTCCGGAGAGCTGATGCGGGTAGTTGTTCATTTTGTCGGAAAGGCCCATCTGATTTAATAGCGCCCGCGCATCCTCGTCTATCCGGTTTAGTATCTCTTTTTTATTGGCCTTGTAATCCTTACGTTCTTTTGCCAAAAGCTCTGAGGCCAGCTTCACATTTCCCAAGGCAGTGTACTGAGGAAAAAGGTTGAAGCTCTGGAATACAAGCCCAAAGTGCAGACGTTTTCTTCGTATTTCGCTATCCTTCTGGGAAAGGGGATCGGCCGCGTCAAATATTTTTTCTCCATTTACCAATATCTGCCCGCCCCCGGGCTTCTCAAGAAAATTCAGACAGCGCAGAAGGGTGGTCTTGCCGCTTCCGGAGGAACCAATAATAGATATTATCTCCCCTTTCTCCAATGAAAGGTCTATATCCATAAGGACCTCGGTGCTTCCGAAGCTCTTTTGCAGATTTTTTACTTCAAGTATCGGCATACGGCATACCCCCTATCTGAAGTATCCAAGCTTCTTCTCCCCATAACCGAGAAGAAGCGTCAGGATTCCCACTGCCGCGAGGAAAAACAGACCGGTAGAAAAAAGCGGCCATATAAGACCCTTGGCTGTGTACTCCTCCGCCATCATAATTACCTCCTTATTGGAGATAATTCTAGCAAGGGAGGTATCCTTCACCAGGGTTATTATCTCATTGCCCATTGGCGGTACAATACGCTTTATCACCTGGAGCAAGGTAACTCTGAAAAATATTTGCGCTCTGGTCATTCCAAGCACCTGTCCGGCCTCACTTTGTCCCAAGGGTATGCTTTCTATACCGCCCCTGTAGATTTCCGAGAAATAACATGCATAATTTATGATGAAGGCAGCTGCGCTGGCCCAAAATCTGCCTCCGGAGATGCCGGACCACAAATAGACTTCAAAAACCAGACTTGGCACGAAATAAATTATTATTATCTGCAGCATTAGCGGTGTTCCGCGAATTACCCAGACGAAGGTCTTGGTCAGATATGCTAGGGGCTTGAACCTGCTAATGGAGCCAAAAGCAATGACGAGCCCCAGAGGTAAGCCGAAAATCAGCGTCACCACGAAAAGCTTGCAGTTTAGCAGAAAGCTCTCTAAAAGGCGGCCATATATTATAGCTGCATTCATATTTGTCTCTCCCACAGCCGCGCGGTTGGCGCGATTGATTTGTTCTGCTTAAATAGCCCGGCAGTATAACCTGTCCGGGCTACCGTGCGTATATTCTTATCAGTCTGTCAGCGCCGGGGCCAGACTCAGGCCGTATTTTTCTGCGAGCGCGTCCAGAGTTCCGCCATTAGCCAGTTCCTTAATGACAGCGTCTACCTTTTCCGTCATGTCGGAGTCCTTGCGGAAAGCTATGCCGTACTCCTCGCTGGCCAGCTCAAGGCCCTCTATCATAATAAGGTCGGAATAATCTGTACCCTCGCCCACCATGCTCTTAGCAAGCGTCCAATCCAGAACGGCCGCATCGGCGGTACCGGCTTTAACCTCAAGAAGGCAGTCGGTTTGCTTGGTTTTCCCGATATAATCAGCCTGCGCAAGGCTTTCATCCGCTTCGTCCCCGGCTATCTGCGCTTCACCCGCGCTGCCCATCTCAGCGACCACGGTCTTGCCTATAAGGTCGGCGGCGGAGGTTACGCCGCTGTCGGCGCGCACCACTATTACCTGGGCATTTTTAACATAGGGAAGAGAAATGCTCATATTCGCAGAGCGTTCTGGGGTAATGGTCATGCCGTTCCAGATGCAGTCAATGGTCTTAGCGCTTAGCTCAACCTCCTTGGTCTCCCAGTTTATCTCCTGGAAAACAGGTTCGAGCCCCAGAGTCTCGCAGACCGCTAGGGCAAACTCGGTGTCAAAGCCCGTAAGTCCGCCGTTTTCGTCATAATAATTCATAGGCTCGTAGATAGTAATGCCGATGGTCAGCTCTCCCTTGTCCGTTATGTAGGAATAATCGCTGCCTTCGCTGCCGGAGTCCTCTGTCGGGTTGCCGGTCGCGTTTGAAGCATCGGAGCCTGTGTCTTCCGCTGAAGCTGATGGAGTGGCTTCTGTTGAGCTGGTTCCGCTGCCGCAGGCGGTTAGCGCGGCAGCACACATAAGTGCCGCAATAAGCATTGCAATGATTTTTTTTCTTTTCATTTTGTTACCCTCCAAAATTTAGTAATAAAAATTACGCCAGTTATAATAACACATTATTAAGCAAAAAGCGACTGCTTCAGCAGTCGCCCTTAACTTGAGTTCCACAGCCATGTCCTCAGATTGCTCTCTATCTGAGCCTTTACTAAACCAATTCGAGTATGACTTCCTCTGCGGCGTCGCCCTTCCTCGGACCGATCTTGATGATACGGGTATATCCGCCGTTGCGATCGGCATATTTTGGAGCTATATCATCAAACATTTTTGCCGCCATATCAACTGATTTGCTTTCAGTTCTTTTCTTTCTGCCTTTTTCCGGAACCTCTGTTACCGGATAAAGCACGCTTAACATCTTCCTTCTGGCATTAAGCCGTGAAGGCATATCTTTTTTTATAACCTTTTCTATTTCATCATAGACAGTGACCCGCTTGCCGTTAACATCTTCCTTGATACGGCGTCCCTTGGCGTCTTTTCTGGGTACCTTTGCCTTTATCGTAACTTCTTCGAAGTTGTCTCTTTCCTTAACGGCAATGGTAATCAGCTTTTCAGCCACTTTTCTGACTTCCTTGGCCCGGGTTTCTGTTGTCTTTATCTTGCCATGGTATAATAAGTTGGTCGTTAAGTTCCTCAGCATAGCTTTACGCTGGCTGGTTGTACGACCAAGCTTTCTGTAACCGGCCATAACTCGTCTCCTTCCCTACGCTTTCTTTACTCTTCACTGGGGCGCAGGGCTAAGCCCAGCTCCGCCATCTTGTTAAGCACTTCCTCCAGAGATTTGCGTCCCAGATTCCGTACCTTCATCATATCTTCTTCAGTCTTGTTTGCCAAATCCTCAACAGAATTGATACCGGCTCGTTTCAAGCAATTATAAGATCTTACGGAAAGATCAAGCTCTTCAATGCTCAGTTCCAGCACCTTTTCTTTCTTGCCGTCTTCCTTTTCGATCATTACTTCCGTGTTTCTGGCATTATCTGAAAGATTAACAAACAATTCCAGATGCTCGCTCAATATCCTGGCTCCCAGACTGACCGCGACATCCGGCGTAACAGTACCGTTTGTCCAGACTTCCAATATGAGCTTATCATAGTCGGTAACCTGGCCTACACGGGTATCCTCCACTAAGAAGTTCACACGGGTCACCGGGCTATACAAGGCATCAATAGGAATAAGGCCAATGATCTGTTCCTGCTCCTTTATTTTTTCCGCGCTTATATAACCCCGGCCCTTTGTGATAGTCATTTCTATAAAGAGCTTGCTGTCGCCGCCTCCGCTTAGAGTGGCGATATGCAAATCCGGATTCATTATTTCAATATCCGCATCTACCTTAATATCTCTGGCACACACCTCGCATTCGCCTTTAGCATCTATATAAGCTTGCTTAGGCTCCATTCCGTCGCCGTCATACCGCATGGCAAGATTCTTCAGATTGAGAATGATTTCCGTCACATCTTCCTTTACTCCCGGAATAATACTGAATTCATGAGGAATATTTTCGATTTTCACACTGCTTACAGCAGCTCCCCGAAGGCTTGATAATAAAATCCTTCTGAGCGAATTGCCAAGAGTAGTGCCAAATCCTCTTTCCAAAGGATCTACAACAAATCGTCCAAATTTGCCGTCAGACGACAACTCGTCAATTTCAATGCGAGGTTTTTCAAATTCAAACACTCATTCAAACCTCCCTTATATATTTCTTATTTGGAATAGAGCTCTACAATCAACGTTTCATTTACCGGAATATCGATTTGCTCTCTGGTTGGAAGGTCTGTAATTGTTGCTTGCAATCTTTCCTGGTCTACAGACATCCAGGCGGGGTATAATATACGCCCGGTAGCATCTATAATATCCTTGAACCTTTGCATATTCTTAGATTTTTCTCTTACCTCTATAACGTCGCCTACCTTAACCTGATAAGAAGATATGTTGACTCTCGCGCCGTTAACGGTCACCAGCTTATGACCAACGATCTGACGTCCTTCTTTTCTTGTTCTGGCAAAGCCAGCCCGAAACATTACGTTATCCAGCCGCATCTCCAGCATTCTAAGCAGGTTTTCACCCACAATACCTTGCTGTCTTGAGGCCTTTTTAAAATAATTTCTAAATTGAGTTTCCAAAACGCCGTAAATGAATTTGGCTTTTTGCTTTTCTCTAAGCTGCATGCCGTACTCGCTTACCTTTTTATTGGTTCTGGCTACTTGTTTTTTTGACTTTTTATATATGCCCAATACCGAAGGCTCAATACCTAAAGACCTGCATCTTTTCAGTACGGGTTCCCTGTTTACTGCCATTTATATTTCCTCCTTCATTACACTCTTCTGCGCTTCGGAGGCCTGCATCCGTTATGAGGCACGGGGGTAACGTCCTTAATCATGGTTACCTCAAGCCCCGCCGCCTGCAAGGCACGGATAGCTGCTTCCCGTCCGCTTCCCGGTCCTTTTACGAACACTTCCACAACCTTAAGCCCATACTCCTTTGCGGCGTTAGCCGCAGTATCGGCTGCCATCTGAGCGGCATAGGGAGTGGACTTGCGGGAACCCCTAAAACCAAGCTGTCCGGCGCTGGCCCAGGAAAGAGCATTACCGGCGGAATCGGTGATGGTTACTATTGTATTGTTAAAAGTAGACTGAATATGTGCCTGCCCTTTGTCTACCATCTTCCTATCGCGGCGTCTGCGGCTGGCAGTTTTCTTAACAGTTTTTTTTGCCATTAAATCTTTTCCCTCCTAAACGCTATTTCTTCTTATTGGCAACAGTTCTTCTGGGGCCTTTTCTGGTTCTGGCATTGGTCTTAGTCCTCTGACCTCTTACCGGAAGACCTCTTCTGTGACGAATACCCCTGTAGCAGCCAATCTCTACCAGACGCTTAATATTAAGAGCTGTCTCCCTGCGAAGATCACCCTCCACCATCTGGGTTCTGTCGATTACATCACGTATCCTGGACGCCTCGTCGTCCGTCAGGTCTCTCGTTCTGGTTTCGGGGCTTACCCCGGCCTCTTTAAGTATCCTGTTGGAGCTGGGACGGCCAATTCCATAAATATAAGTTAAACTAACTTCTATACGCTTATCTCTCGGTAAGTCTACGCCCGCTATACGCGCCATATATGTTTACACCTCCATCATTAGCCTTGTCTTTGCTTATGCTTAGGGTTCTCGCATATCACACGGACAGAACCCTTACGCCTTATTATCTTGCATTTTTCACACATTGGTTTAACAGAAGGCCGCACCTTCATTGTCAGCACTCCTTTCCTACTTGTCCCTCCATATGATCCGACCCTTGGTCAAATCATATGGGGACATTTCAATCAACACTTTATCACCCGGAATTATCCGTATAAAATGCATCCGTAATTTACCGGAAATATGGGCCAGTATCCTATGTCCGTTTTCCAGCTCCACTCTGAACATGGCGTTGGGCAGTTTTTCTACAACAGTACCTTCAACCTCAATTACATCATCTTTTGACAAGGGCCATAACCTCCTCCTCTTTCTTCAACATTAACGCCTTACGAAGCTCCGCATCATCTATGTGTTTATTACTCTCCAGCTTTTCCTTTATTTCAAGGCAGATGTCCTTTGTTATTTGGACGTGTATTATTTTTTTCTTTTTAGGCTTATTGAGCTTTCTTTGAAGGCCGTCGGCCAGATAAAGATACTCGCCAGCAAGGTCGACTACGATAAAGGCGCCGCCCTTATCTCTGCCTTTTTTAGAATAAACGATTTGCCCCAGGGAAAACATATCTACACTCCTAATATATTGTCAAAAGCTCAGGCTCGCCATCGGTGATTATAATGGTATTTTCATAGTGAGCGGAATATTTTCCATCTTTAGTAACCACCGTCCAGTGATCCTCAAGATTCACTATCTCATAAGTACCCATATTCACCATAGGCTCTACCGCCAGAGCCATACCTTTTGCCAATCTTGGTCCTCGGCTGGGAGGCTTATAATTGGGAATAGCCGGTTCCTCGTGGAGCTTCTTTCCAATTCCATGCCCCACATAATCACGCACAACAGAAAACCCATAGCTTTCTACGTACTTCTGAATGCTTGAAGAAATTTCATGAAGATGATGTCCCGGCCTTGCGAAGCACATGCCTTCGAAAAAACTTTGCTTTGTTACATCTATCAGGCTCTTCAGCTCGGTTGATATGCTGCCTACCCCATGGGTTCTGGCCGCATCTCCGTGATAACCGTTTACATAGGCTCCGATGTCAATACTAATAATATCTCCATCCCTAAGCTTTCTTAAACCTGGAATGCCATGTATGACCTCCTCGTTCACCGAGGCGCAAATGGCGGCGGGATAGCCCCTGTAATTTTTAAAAGATGGGATGCCTCCCTGACTTCTTATAAATTCATCCGCTATTTTGTCAAGCTCGCCCGTAGTAACGCCCGGACGTATTGCCGATTCCAAAAGCTCATGAGTCTTAGCAACGACACAACCGGCCCGCCTCATATACTCAATTTGGCCTTTATTTTTTATTTCAATCGACATACTTATGCTCCCAACTTTTCTCAGTATGTCCTTGACCAATATCAATGGGCATTAATCTAAGAATCCTTTAACATCATAATGGCGCATCAACAACTGAGACTCCAACTGCTTGGCGATTTCAAGGGCTACACCTGTTATGATCAGCAGTGTTGTCCCGCCGAAGCCTACGGTTATTTTTAATGTCCATTGTAAAACCAATGGTATAAGGGCGATAGCCATATAGAAGAAGGCGCCTATCCAGGATAGCCTATCCACCGTTTTTTGAATATAATCACTGGTTGGCTTTCCAGGGCGTATGCCCGGAATAAATCCGCCGTTTTTCTTCATGTTTTCCGCCATTTCAATGGGATTGATTGCAAAGGACGTATAGAAGAACGTAAAGCAAAAAATCAGAAACATATATAATACAGCGCCGATAGGGCTCGTCATTTGCAAATTTTCTACTAATGTTTGCAAAAACGGCGGGTTCCAGAACTGACTAATTGTGCTTGGAAACTGCAACAGTGAAATTGCGAAAATGATGGACATTACACCTGCAATATTTACCTTAATGGGAATAAATGAACTTTGCCCACCGTACATTTGGCGTCCAACCATCTTCTTTGAATACTGAACGGATATCCTTCTTTCACCGCTTTGAACAAGGCACACAAAAGCTATGATACCTACAAACAGCAGCACTACAGCAACCAGCTTAACATACCCCAAAACTTCACCGTTGAGTGTTTGCCCAAGTAAGGTATAAACTCCGCCTCTAAATCCGGAAAGAATGTTGGAAAAAATAATTATAGACGATCCGTTCCCAATGCCTCTTTCCGTTAAAAGCTCACTAAGCCACATAACAAAGATGGTGCCTGTTACTAAAGTAACCGTAGCCGTTATATACACCAGCCAAACTTGCCATGATGCCGCATTCGCAATAGTATTTGTATTGACCATGAACATGCTTCTATATGAAGAAACCGTTCCCGCTGCCTGCAGCAAAGCTAAAGCAACCGCTACCACGCGAGTGTATTGATTAATCTTTTTCCGGCCTTCTTCGCCCTCCTTTTGGATTTGCTCCAATTTAGGAATGGCAACCGTAAGAAGCTGCATGATGATAGACGCCGTAATATAAGGCCCTATACCCATGGCAAAAATTGTGGCGTAATTACCGCCTAAGATTGCAGCGGCTATATTCTGGTCGGCGCCCGTATAGGCAGCCATTGCCGCGGGGTCTATGCCTGGGAGATAAATATGGCAGCCGATCCTGTATATAGCAACTATTAACAGCATGTAAAGTATTTTTTTACGTAAATCTTTAACTCTCCAAGCATTAATTAATACGCTGAACAATTAAATCACCTCTGCTTTACCGCCAGCCGCTTCGATTTTCTCAACAGCAGATTTGCTGAATTGGTTAACCCTTACGGTCAGATTTTTATTCAGCTCGCCATTTCCCAATATCTTAATACCATCTCTTGGGTTTGAAACCAAGCCTTTAGACTGTAAAGCTTCAATGTCAACAACAGAACCTTCTTCAAACACATTCAAATGCCCCAAATTGATAGCAACAATCTCCTTGGAGTTTCTACACTTAAATCCTCGCTTGGGAAGTCTCCTGTAAAGAGGCATTTGACCGCCTTCAAAACCGGGCCGAACGCCGCCGCCGGAACGTGCATTTTGACCTTTATGGCCTTTGCCCGCCGTCTTGCCGTTACCTGAGCCATGGCCTCGTCCCCGCCTGAAATCATTGTGTCTTGAACCTTCTGTCGGCTTTAACTCTCCTAACTTCATGGTCTTACACCTCCTTAGCCTTCTACTTCTTCCACCTTCAACAGGTGACTTACCTGCCGTACCATGCCACGTATGGCAGGGTTATCCTTTTGTATCACACTTGAGTTCAATTTATTCAGCCCTAATGCCTGAATGGTTTTCTTATGCTTAGGTATAGCGCCGATTTTAGATTTTACCAAGGTGATTTTTAATGCCTCAGCCATAAAACTCACTCCTTGCTATTCTAGCCTAATATCTCCTCTACGGACTTGCCTCTTAACCTGGCAACCTGTTCAGGCGTTTTTATTTCTTTTAAACCTTCTATAGCAGCATTTACTACATTACGCTTATTGTTTGAGCCTAAGGACTTCGTCCTTATATTCCTGATTCCGGAAAGCTCCATGACGGCCCTGACAGGTCCGCCCGCAATAACGCCGGTACCTTCTCCTGCAGGCTTTAATAGTACGCTGGCGCTTCCGAAGTTACCCAATACCTCGTGATAAATACTGCCTTTTTCGTTTCGTTCAATATAGATCATATTCTTCTTGGCGTCTTCCTTCCCCTTGCGGATAGCTTCGGGAATTTCAGTAGCCTTACCCAGGCCTACGCCTACATGACCATTTTCATCCCCTACTACTACCAAAGCCGCGAACCGGAAGGTACGGCCGCCCTTTACAACCTTGGTAACACGTTTGATGGTGACGACCCTGTCTTTCAGATCAAGGGAATCTGCATCTATCTTGTTCAACTTCATTCCTCCTTCGCGTTAAAACTTAAGGCCCACTTCTCTGGCTCCGTCGGCAAGAGCTTGAACTCTGCCTTGATAAACAAAGCCGCCTCTGTCGAATACCACGGTGTCTATTCCTTTATCCAGCGCCTTTTTTGCAAGTACTCCTCCTATTGTCTTAGCAGCGTCAACCGTATTGGTAGCGCCTTCGCCGAAGGATTTTTCCATTGTAGAAGCTGAAACCAAAGTATTACCATTCGTATCGTCTATTATCTGGGCGTAAATATGCTTATTGGAACGAAAAACAGCCAATCTGGGTTTCTCCGCCGTACCAGATATATTGTTTCTTATCCTGTAATGGCGATTCACTCTGGCCACTTTACGTGATGGCTTACGAATCATAAGAATTTTTCACTCCCTACTCTATTTCTTACCAGATTTACCGGCTTTCCGTCTGATTCTTTCGTAACTGTACTTGATACCCTTGCCTTTATATGGCTCAGGCGGTCTTTTTCCGCGTATCTCTGCGGCATACTGTCCAACCTTTTCCTTATCAATACCGGAAACGGTTATCTTATTACCCTCAACAGTGGATGTCAACCCTTCAGGGTCGAGCATTTCCACCGGATGAGAATAGCCAAGGTTAAGCGTCAGCTTATTACCGCTTTTAGAAGCTCTGTAACCCACACCGTTTATTTCCAGCATCTTGGAATATCCCTGAGTAACGCCTACTACCATATTATTTATCAGCGTACGGGTCAAGCCGTGCAGGCTTTTATTTCTTTTTAAGTCGTCAGGCCTGGAAACTACTATCTGCCCTGCCTGAATTGCGATGTTCATGCCACTGGCCAGTTTGCGCTGAAGGCTTCCCTTGGGGCCTTTTACTTTAAACACGTTGTCGTCTTCTAACGCAACCTCAACTCCATCCGGTACTTCTACCGGCATTTTTCCTATACGTGACATGGTCTGCACCTCCTTATAATCATTTCTGTCGTAACCTTTTACCAGACAAAGGCCAATACTTCTCCGCCTACGCCTAGCTTTCTGGCATCCTTATCTGTTACTATCCCTTTGTTTGTGGATACGATGGCTGTACCCAGCCCGCCCAACACCTTGGGCATTTCATCCGCACCGGCGTAAACCCTGAGGCCCGGCTTTGATATTCTTTTCAAACCGCCGATAACCTTTTCGTTTTTGTCCCTGCCGTATTTAAGCTTTATACGTATGGTCTTCTTTACGCCGTCTTGCAATATTTCATAACCTGACACATATCCTTCTTTCACCAAAATGTCCGCAATGGCCACCTTAACTCTGGAGGATGGTATGTCTACGGTTGAGTGTTTTGCCGTATTGGCATTTCTTATTCTTGTCAGCATATCAGCAATAGGATCGCTCATTGACATGGTAGTACCTCCTTCCCAAATTTACCAGCTGGCTTTCCTTACTCCCGGGATCTGGCCTTTGTACGCTAACTCGCGGAAGCAAATACGGCAAACCCCATATTTCCGAAGGGTGGCATGAGGCCTGCCGCAGATTTTGCAGCGGGAATATGCCCTGGTAGAAAATTTAGGTTTTCTTTGCTGCTTAATAATCATTGATTTCTTAGCCATTTTCCGACCTCCCCTACTTTCTGAACGGCATACCGAACAGGGTAAGAAGCTCTCTAGCTTCCTCGTCGGTATTCGCCGTGGTAACAAACACTATATCCATGCCTCTTATTTTGTCGATCTTATCATATTGTATCTCAGGGAAAATTAATTGCTCTTTTATACCAAGAGTGTAGTTGCCTCTGCCGTCAAAGGATTCCGCGTTAACGCCCCTAAAGTCCCTTACGCGTGGCAGAGCTACGTTGATAAGCCTGTCGGCAAAGCTATACATTTTGTCTGCCCGCAGTGTAACCTTGCAGCCTATGGACATTCCTGCCCTAAGCTTGAAGTTAGCTATGGATTTTTTGGCCTTCGTCACTACAGGCTTCTGGCCGGTAATTATCATAAGGTCGCCCATAGCGTTTTCAATGGCCTTGGGGTTTTCCTTGTTTTCTCCCATACCCATATTGATGACGATCTTCTCAATCTTAGGTACAGCCATCTTGTTTTTATATGAAAACTTCTTCATCATAGCATCTACAACTTCAGTTTCATAAAATTCTCTTAAACGATTCACAGGCTTACCTCCTTGACAGTTTGATCAATCATATCTCCGGTAGCCTTGGCGATCCTTTGCTTAGTGACCACCATTTTGCCGTTTTTTTCTTCCTTTATAACCTTGTAACCCAAGCGGGTAGGCTTCCCGTTATGCATATACATCACATTTGACGCATGGATGGGAGCTGCCTTTTCAATAATTCCGCCCTGCTGGTTTTGTCCTCGGGGCTTTTGATGCTTCTTTATGATGTTGAGGCCTTCCACTATTACCCGGTTGCCTTCTCTATCCACCTGAAGCACCTTACCAGACTTACCTTTGTCTTTACCAGCAGTAATGAGGACTTTATCGCCTTTTTTAATTTTTAATTTTGTCATATGCTTACACCTCCTACAGTACTTCCGGCGCAAGAGACAATATCTTGGTAAATTGCTTCTCTCTCAGCTCTCTGGCTACGGGACCAAAAATACGCGTGCCCCTGGGTGTCTTGTCATCTTTGATTAGGACAGCCGCGTTTTCATCGAATTTTATATAAGAACCGTCGGGCCTGCTCACACCTTTTTTAGTACGGACTATCACTGCCTTAACGACTTCGCCCTTCTTTACAACGCCACCGGGCGTTGCGTCTTTGACGGTAGCAATTATGATGTCGCCAACATTTCCATACCTTCTGGTAGAGCCGCCTTTTACACGGATACATAGCAATTCTTTCGCGCCGGAATTATCAGCCGCAACAAGTCTTGATTCTTGCTGTACCATGGCAAAATGCCTCCTTTATTTCGCTTTTTCTATGATGGATACAAGTCTCCATTTTTTTTCTTTGGACAAAGGACGTGTCTCCATTACCCTTACCTTATCACCAATGCCGCAGGAGTTTTCCTCGTCATGAGCTTTAAGCTTATATGTTTTCTTTATTATCTTCTTGTAAAGAGGATGCTTTACGTGGTCTTCAACCGCTACGACGATGGTCTTATCCATCTTATCACTTACAACTCTGCCGATCCTTGTTTTACGAAGATTTCTTTCCACAGGCCGCGCCTCCTTTCATTAGGATAAAATACCGTTTTGCTTCTGGGTAATAACCGTCTGGATACGGGCGATATTCTTACGGACTTCTTTTATCCGGGCCGTATTTTCCAATTGATTGGTCGCGTTCTGGAAGCGGAGATTGAAAAGTTCCTTCTTCGCTGAAACCAGATCTACCTGCAATTCATCAGCGGTTTTATCTCTTAATTGCGTTACATATTGTTCAGCCTTCACTGCCATCACCTTCCATTTCCTGTTCCGCCCGTGAAATGATCTTACACTTGATGGGAAGTTTGTGAGAAGCGAGACGAAGGGCTTCCTTAGCCAACTCTTCGGAAACGTCGCCAAGCTCGAACATTACACGGCCGGGTTTTACGACGGCTACCCAATACTCCGGCGAGCCTTTACCGCTACCCATACGGGTTTCGGCCGGTTTTTCCGTAACAGGCTTATCCGGGAAAATCTTTATCCAAACCTTACCTCCGCGCTTTATGAACCTTGTCATGGCCACACGGGCAGCCTCTATTTGATTAGACGTGATCCAACTGGGCTCCATAGCAACCAGACCGTAATCGCCATACGTAATGGTATTGCCGCGAAGGGCCCGGCCTGTCATACGGCCTCTGAATTGTTTGCGTCTCTTCACTCTTTTTGGCATTAACATTGCTTACTTACTCCCTTCTCTTTTTGCTTTTTGAGGAAGCACTTCTCCTTTATAAATCCAAGCTTTTACGCCAACCTTACCATAGGTCGTGTCGGCTTCGGCAAAGCCGTAGTCGATATTGGCTCTAAGAGTCTGCAGAGGAATAGTACCCTCATGATAATGCTCGGTACGAGCCATATCCGCTCCGCCCAAGCGCCCGGAAACAGATGTCTTGATTCCCTTGGCTCCCATTTTCATGGTGCGGGACATAGCCTGCTTCATAGCCCGGCGGAAGGTAACGCGGTTTTCAAGCTGCTTAGCTATATCCTCAGCTACAAGCTGGGCTGACAGCTCCGGCCTCTTTATCTCCTCAATATTTATCATTACCTTTTGCTCGGTCATCTTCTGAACATCCTTGGATAGCTCCTGGATGGCCTGACCGCTTTTACCAATAATGATGCCCGGCTTGGCGGTATAAATAGTAAGCTTCACTCTTTCGGCCGTTCTGTGTATAAGTATACGCTCTATACCGGAGGCATACAGTTTACTTTTGATAAATTTCCTAAGCTTGTTATCTTCTACCAGATACTTGTCAAAATCTTTTTTTGCGTACCACACGGAATCCCAATCTTTGATTATACCGACCCTAAGCCCGTGGGGATTTACTTTCTGACCCATTCTTTTCCTCCTTATTTTCTTTCATTCAGAATAATGGAAATATGACTGGTTTTTTTCCGTATCCGATTGGCGCTGCCTCGGGCTCTCGGGCGGATTCTTTTCAGGGTTGGGCCCTGATCGGCAAATACTTCCTCTACAAAAAGGCCGTCTGGGTCAATACCCATGTTGTTTTCCGCGTTGGCGACAGCGGACTTCAGAAGCTTCTCAATAACCTCCGCCGCATATCTGGGAGAATACTTCAGTATGCCCAGCGCCGTTGTAATATCCTTGCCCTTTATCTGCTCCAGAACAATTCTGGCCTTAGTATCTGATATGCGGACAAATCTTACAATGGCTTTTGGCCTGGGATCCACATTGATTTTATTGCGTTCCTTTTTTATCTTCGTTCTATGACCTTTTGCCATAACCTGGTTTCACCTCCAAAACTACCTTACCTTTGATCTCTTTTCCGCATCCTTGCCATGACCTCTGTAAGTCCTGGTCTGAGCAAACTCGCCAAGCTTATGTCCTACCATATCCTCCGTTACATAAACAGGAACATGCTTGCGTCCGTCATGCACAGCTATGGTATGGCCTATCATCTGGGGGAATATAGTGGAACGGCGCGACCATGTCTTTATAACGTTCTTCGTATTGGAAGCGTTCATGGCCTCTACCTTTTTTAAAAGATGCTCGTCTGCAAAGGGTCCCTTCTTTAAGGATCTGCTCATTCGGTTTCCTCCTTCCTTTCAACCTCTTATTTGCTTCTTTTACGCACGATAAATTTGTCGGAAGCTTTATGTTTCTTTCTGGTCTTATAGCCCAGAGCCGGCTTGCCCCAGGGTGTGGAAGGCGCAGGCCGTCCGATGGGAGAGCGTCCCTCGCCGCCGCCGTGAGGATGATCGTTAGGATTCATAACCGAACCGCGAACTGTGGGACGGATGCCCATGTGGCGTTTTTTACCGGCTTTGCCGATATTTATAAGCTCATGATCAATATTTCCTACCTGGCCGATGGTAGCTCGGCATTCTATAGGAAGAAGCCTCATTTCACCGGAGGGAAGCCTCACGGTAGCATACTTGCCTTCCTTAGCCATAAGCTGGGCAACATTACCGGCTGAACGTACAAGCTGCGCGCCCTTTCCGGGTTTCATTTCAACGTTGTGTATCTCGGAGCCGATAGGAATGTTTCTCATGGGGAGAGTGTTGCCTATACGTATCTCCGCTTCCGGACCGCTCATAAGCTTGTCGCCTACCTTAAGACCTATAGGAGCCAAGATATACCTTTTCTCGCCGTCTACATATTGAAGCAGAGCGATGTTGGCTGTACGGTTAGGGTCGTACTCTATACCCGTAACCTTGGCGGTCACGCCGTCCTTATTGCGCTTAAAGTCAATGACCCTGTATTTTATCTTTGAGCCGCCGCCTTTATGTCTTACCGTGATTTTTCCTTGATTATTGCGACCGGAATTCTTCTTTAAATGGACTACCAAGCTCTTTTCCGGTTCTTTTTTTGTTATCTCCGCGAAGTCCGATACGGTCATCTTTCTTCTGGAGGGTGTATATGGTCTGAAACGTTTAACGCCCATTCGTTTCCACTCCTTTCAAACTAAATTGCTTAGAAAATATCAATATCCTTGCTGTCGGCCTTTAAGGAAACAATGGCTTTTTTCCTGTTTGCTGTCCGTCCTATGGCATAGCCGCGTCTCTTAGGCTTGCCTTTGAGATTAATAGTATTTACCTTATCAACCTTCACACCGTCAAACATCTTCTCAACAGCTTCTTTTATTTGCACCTTGGTCGCATCAGGATGCACATAAAAATGATATTTTTTATCTTCAAGGGCTTTCATGCTTTTTTCCGTTACCAAGGGCTTCTGGATAATGTCATAATATTTAAGGTCAGCCATTATGCATACACCTCCTGGATTTTATTTACAGCGTCCTTTGTCACCACAAAAGCGTCATATTTTAAAATATCGTAAACATTGATACTGTTTACACCCGTTGTCCTGACATCGGGTATGTTACGGGCGGAAAGATATATATTTCTTGTTTTATCGTCGTTATCGATAACAAATAAAGCCTTTGTAAGCTTTAAGCTGTCAACAACCTTTTTCATTTCCTTGGTCTTAATTTCCGGTAAAGACAGCTCATCCAAAACAATGAGCTTGTTTTCGTTGACCTTGGTTGTCAAGGCGGATTTAAGCGCCAGCCTTTTAGCTTTTCTATTCATTTTAAATGAAAAATCTCTCGGCTTGGGTGCGAAAACAACACCACCGCCTGTCCACTGCGGTGCGCGAATAGAACCCTGACGCGCCCGTCCCGTGCCTTTCTGTCTCCAAGGTTTCCGGCCGCCGCCTCTAACCTCAGCTCTTGTCTTAGCGGATTTCGTACCCTGACGTTGGTTAGCCAGATAATGTACTACAGCTTCGTGCAATATATGCTCCTTTACTTCAATGCCGAAAACATCGTCATTCAAGTCCATAGTACCTACCTGTTCGCCGTTCATATTATATACAGCAACATTAGCCATGTCTTTTCCTCCTTTCCTCTTATTAAGCTTTGACCGAGTCTTTTATTACTACAACGGAACCTTTTGCGCCCGGTACCGCGCCCTTAATAAGAATAAGGTTCTTTTCTCCGTCTGCTCTTACAATCTCAAGGTTTTGCACAGTTACTTTAACATTGCCCATGTGGCCCGCCATCTTTTTGCCTTTTCTTACCTTGCCAGGCGTTGTAGCTGAACCCATGGAACCTACGCCTCTGTGGTATTTAGAACCGTGGGACATAGGCCCTCTGTGCTGGCCGTGCCGGCGTATAGCGCCTTGATAGCCCTTACCCTTTGATACGCCGCTTACGTCAACCTTGTCTCCGGCCGCGAACACATCAGCCAATATCTTATCTCCGACATTCATTTCGCTCGCGTTTTCCAATTTGAATTCCTTTAACACTTTAGCAGGTTCGGTCTCGCCTTTTACAAAGTGGCCCTTCATAGGCTTGTTCAATCTTTTTTCCTTTATAGCGCCAAAGCCCACCTGTACCGAGGAATATCCTTCCTTTTCAACAGTCTTTTTTTGCACTACTACGCATGGGCCGGCTTCCAGCACCGTTACTGGCACCAACGTACCGTTTTCGGCAAAAACCTGCGTCATTCCGACTTTCTTCGCCATTATGGCTTTCTTCATTGTTTCGTACACCTCCTGATAACTACAGCGGATTTTCCTTTTGGAAAATCATTCTAGTTTATATAAGTTTCTTTATCTTATATAAACATTAACAAGCTCTTATAGAGCTTACAGGATTTTCAGCATGATATCCACGCCCTCAGGCAGATCCAAACGCGTCAACGCGTCTACCGTCTTTGGCGTAGGCATTAAAATATCGATAAGCCTTTTGTGAGTTCTCAATTCAAACTGCTCACGGGAGTCCTTGTGCTTATGGACGGAGCGTAAAATCGTTACAACTTCCTTTTTTGTAGGAAGAGGTATCGGACCGCTCACCTTTGCTCCTGTTTTTTTCGCAGTATCGATGATTTGACCTACGGACTTATCGATCAGCTTGTGATCATACGCTTTAAGACTGATCCTGATTTTTTGGTTTGCCATAAAAAAGCCGCCTCCTATTCATATAACTTCATTCGGAGTCGACAAGGTTGTATCTGCAACTTATCCGGGCGTGTCATGTGGGATGGACACACTTCCCTCGCGCTGTTCTTACTTAAACTTAAGCTTAGCGCCATATTCAGATACCGTGACCGTTGTCGCCCTGTTTCTTGAACTGGACATCGCTCCGCAAAAATTACCTGCCGCCAAGGCAGCAACCTTTTGCATCAAAGCTAAAAATGTCACAACGAATGAGATTATACTATATTGGCTAATGTCGCGCAAGAAAGAAACTCAGAGTTTTGACAACTTTTCGTGTGTATTCTGTCATTCTATACACTAAAAGAGTTTTTTGATGGCTTTTTCCATTTATTTAACAAAAAAAGAACGGCAGATTCTTAATATCTGCCGTTCTCCGCCGCGCTCGCCGCGGCGAGTGTCGGGCCGCGCTATCGCGTTACCCTGTTTATCCAATATTATTACTTCAAGGTTACCTGAGCTCCAACATCTTCAAGCTTAGCCTTGATAGCATCCGCTTCTTCCTTCTGAACAGCTTCCTTTACAGCCTTGGGAGCGCTGTCTACCAGTTCTTTGGCTTCCTTTAAGCCAAGACCGGTGATTTCTCTAACTACCTTGATAACCTTAATCTTTTCAGAACCGACAGCGGTCAACTCTACGTCAAACTCAGTCTTTTCCTCAACCACTTCCGCAGCAGCGCCTGCTGCAGCCACCATTACTCCTGCAGCGGCGGATACGCCAAATTCTTCTTCAGCCTTCTTTACCAGATCATTTAATTCTAAAACGGTAAATTCCTTGATGGCTTCAATAATTTCATCAATTGTTAATTTTGCCATTTATAGCACCTCCATAAAAAATTCTGTGGGATTGCTAAGCAATCTCCATTGCAATGATACATACAATATAGTTCCTAAGCTGCCGACTCGCTGTCTTTGTCCGCAATTGCCTGAATGACTCTTGCAAAGGAAGCAATAGGAGATTTGAACGAGCCAAGAAGCTTCGACAACAATTCTTCCCTTGGCGGAATATTGGCTACAGCCGTAATACCTGCCGCGTCATACAGATTGTTTTCCACCACTCCAGCCTTAAATTCTAAGGCAGGCATTGCTTTAAGCTCTTTGCTTATAAGACGGGCTGCCAAAGAAGCGTCTTCATAGCAGATCGCTACGGCAGTGGGGCCTTCAAGATATTCTTTCAAGCCTTCGAAAGGCGTTTGATCTACGGCAAACCGCATCATAGTATTTTTATATACTTTATAATCAACACCGGCTTCCCTAAGCTTTTTCCTTAATTGTGTGTCCTGCTCTACCGTAAGGCCTCTGGCGTCAACCAGTACCACTGAGCTAGCCTTGTCAAGCTTTTCTTTAATTTCATTGATGACTACTTGCTTTTGCTCAATTTTAGGCATGCTTTCACTCCTTTCAGATAAAATTAGAAAAACCCCCTTTGCCGGAACAAAGAGGGTCAAAGCATTTTTGCTATGATTCACCTCGGCTGGATTTACGCGGTAACCGCACCTGCTGTCTTTGGCAAAGATATTTTTCATTTAGTACTATAACGTAAATAAAAAGGGTTGTCAAACATTAATCGTTAAGCTTTAAAGGATTAACCTTGATACCGGGGCCCATGGTGGAAGCTATTACGATACTCTTGAGATAAGTACCCTTAGCGGCCGATGGTTTTGCTTTTATTATTGCGCTCATAAGAGTGGAGAAGTTTTCGGTAAGCTTTTCCGTTCCAAAAGAAACCTTGCCTATCGGAACATGTATAATGTTGGTTTTATCCAAACGATACTCAATTTTACCGGCCTTGATTTCTGAAATGGCCTTTGCAACATCGGCAGTGACCGTACCGGCCTTTGGGTTAGGCATAAGGCCTTTAGGCCCAAGCACACGGCCAAGACGTCCTACAACACCCATCATGTCCGGGGTTGCCACTACTACATCAAATTCAAACCAGTTTTCACTTTGTATCTTTGTTACAAGCTCTTCCGCGCCTACATATTCAGCTCCGGCAGCTTCGGCTTCGTTAGCCTTGTCTCCCTTGGCGAACACCAAGACCCTTACGGACTTGCCTGTTCCATGAGGCAACACTACGGCGCCGCGAACCTGCTGGTCGGCATGGCGTGAATCCACACCCAGGCGGATATGAGCCTCTACGGTTTCATCGAATTTAGCAATAGAGGTTTTTTGCACCAGATCCATCGCTTCTTTACTATCATACAGCATTGTCTTTTCGACAAGTTTAGCTTTTTCAATATATTTTTTTCCGCGCTTCATCTGTCCTCACCCCCTAATCTTCCACTATTATGCCCATACTTCTGGCCGTACCTGATACCATGCTGATGGCTGCGTCCATAGAAGCCGCGTTAAGATCGGGCATTTTCTGTTCAGCAATTTTTTGCACTTCTGCACGAGAAATGGTGGCTACCTTTGTCTTGTTGGGGACACCGGAGCCGGATTCAATCTTGCAGGCTTTCTTTAACAATACTGCCGCCGGAGGCGTTTTAGTAATGAAGGTAAAGCTCTTGTCCTGATAGATAGTTATGACTACCGGGATGATCAAACCTGCTTGGGACTGAGTCCTTTCATTAAACTCCTTGCAAAAGCCCATCATGTTGATACCATGCTGACCCAATGCGGGGCCTACAGGGGGGGCCGGCGTTGCCTTGCCGGCAGGGATTTGTAATTTTACATAACCTGTGATTTTTTTTGCCATAACGGCACCTCCTTAAGTGGTGTTTGCGGGTATTACCCTCCCACGGGGCTAACGCCCCTTCTACAGCTTTTGAATCTGGGAAAAATCCAATTCTAATGGAGTTTCCCGGCCAAAGATAGAAATTTTGACGATTGCGATTCTTTTTTGCAATTGTACTTCCTTAACGAGACCAATGGAATTCTCAAAGGGACCTCGGATGATTTTGACGGTATCGCCTTCAAAAAGGTCGATACTTTCAACCGGCAGATCTATACCCATGGCGGCTACCTCGCTTTCCGTCAAAGGTACCGGCTTTGACCCGGGACCTACGAAGCTGGTAACGCCTCTGGTATTACGAACAACATACCAGGTATCGTCATTCATCTCCATATTAAGGAGCACATAGCCAGGATAAACCTTACGCTGCACATTTTTCTTCTGTCCGTTTTTTATTTCCGTGGTATCCTGGGTAGGAACGACGATTTGATGTATTTGATCATGCATCCCACGATTTTCCACGATTTTTTCAATGTTGGCTTTCACTTTGTTTTCATATCCGGAATAGGTATGCACTACATACCACTGGGAATTTTCAGACATATGCTCATCCAATCCTTCTAATACAGCCTTTGTCCGTAAGAGAATATGATATCCATAACGGTGATAATTGCGCCAACCAACAATGACATTAAAATAACAGTAACAGTCTGTTTTGTCAGTTCCTTTTTGCTGGGCCAGATGATTTTTTTAAACTCGCTTTTGTAATTGCTCAGGGCGGAGCCCATCTTTTCCCGGAGAGATTTTTTTTCTTCCATAAATTTTCACATCCTTATATAAACAGACTACTTGGTTTCTCTGTGCATTGTGTGCTTATTGCAGAATCTGCAATACTTTTTCAATTCCATTCTGTCAGGATGGTTTTTCTTCTCCTTTGTGGTGTTGTAATTTCTCTGCTTGCAATCCGTACAAGCCATCGTAATCTTCGTTCTCAATTCTTCCACCTCTCTTAAAGCAGTCTCAATGACATAAAAAAAAGACTTACGTTCGTCGAAAACAAGTCTAACACAAGTGGGCGGAGTGTGTCAATATATTTTTTTTTTGTATACTTTTTGCTTTTTGAGGGTTTTTGCAGATTTAATTCAATTTAATTCAATAGTAAAAGCAGGCACCTAACGATGCCTGCTTTTGCATGTTATCTTTCTTATTTCCACTTCCCAAGTCCTAAAAATTCGTTAGTCTTGGCCGTACCTGCAGCGGAATCCGGCTGCATGCCCATGCAGGCCCGTACCGCGTCCATGGTCTCGGGTATGGTTACGGACTCCTGAGGAATATTAATGGCGTACATGATGTTGTCGCCGCTCTCAACTATGCTGTCCTCCCAAAGTCCGATTTCGTACATGTCACCTCTCGGGTTCCCCAAATCCCTGGCGTAACGGAAGAAGGACGCGTTGCCCAAGAAGCCGTCGTCTATGCTTACCACCCGGATGCGGTCATGAGTCTTGAAAGCTTCAAGAGCCATGTCCCTGGTGATCTTGCCGTTCTTCCCATGGGCCAACACTGTGATAATATGTCCGTGGGTAACCGGGGTGTGTACCAAAATCCCCGTGGCTTCTATATGAGGCATGATGGTCATCAGGTCAACGGCCTGATGGGATGGAGCCTTGTCCATTTGAAGGGCGTTGGTCAGACCCCTGTGATAATCTCCGGGGTCAGCCACCCGGCGGATTATGGTTATTGCTACTCTGTCTATCCCATATTTTCTGTCCAGGCAGTCTACCGAACGTATAAGCCCGGTGGTGTTGCAGCTTGTAAGCTTCAAGTAGCTTGCGCCGACTCCCTTTTCATAGTTGGCGTATCCATGGAAGAATACATCCGCCACGGAGTTTTTCTCTCCGCCCTGGAATACCGCCTTAACCCCGGCTTTTTCATAAAGAGCCTTGTTTTTTATGCCAACGCCGCCGGGAGAGGAATCCAGCATTACGTCAACCTTCCCCAGTAAATCCTCAAAGCTTCCGGCAACGGGGATGCCAAGCTCGTCAAACTTGCCCTTGTCCGCTCCCTCCACCAGGTAAAGGTCGTAGGGCATGCCCTTTTCCTTTAAAGCTTTGATGGACAAGGTAGGGGCCAGATCCGCTACGCCTACCAGCTCCATATCCTTCTGCAAGGCAACGCCGTCCGCCAGCCGTTGTCCGATTACTCCATAACCTGCTACTCCTACTTTTACCATGAAAAATCCTCCTTTATACTTCATCTACACTTCAATTCTTCTTTACTACCGGCAGGGTGGAGCCTCCGTAGGGCATTACCAATACGGAGGCTTCAGCGCCCAGCGTTTCGAACGCCGCGTCCAAGGCCGCCTGCACCGTTTCGTATGGCTTCAGGAATATGCTTTCCACAAATTCCTTTTCCATTTCCGATACCATGTAAATATCGGCGTTTTCCAACACCAATGCGATTGCCGCCGCTTTGTGCCCGCCCAGCTGGAAATCCTGCTGTATCCGTCCTATCATAGAGCCCGGCGTTTCCGCCCCGGTCATCCATTCCTCAAATACCCTTTCTCCAAGTCCTTCCTTACAGGAACCAACCAGGATGATCACGCCACCCTTTTTTACGGCGTGCTTGGCGTTATCAAGGGCCTTCTGGGTTTGGTAAAGGTTTAAATCCTTGGGCGCGCCGCCCTGGGAAGCGATAACTATGTCAGCCCGGCTGTCTATCTCCTTTAGGTACAGCTTATCCAGAAAACGGCAGCCCTCTCGGTGAGCCTTGATGAAATGCCCCGAGGCGCAGTGGATGATTTCCTT